>OEIU01000031.1_pt1 | contig 127583 bp, 118 predicted proteins | sample 1539221 | NCBI WGS metagenome assembly OEIU01 (sample SAMN03792071, study PRJEB22550) | activated sludge metagenome | feature: wastewater treatment plant; material: activated sludge; isolation source: Wastewater treatment plant of a petroleum refinery complex | place: Argentina: Zarate... | reverse complement strand
GCCGCGACCTGAAGCATTCGCCGCTGATTTCGAGGGGTCGGGCCCAGCGGTCTTGTCGTCCCGATGCACCGCGGGAGGCTCAGCCGTGCGCGCGCCGCGGCGAGCTTTCACGGTAACGACTGGAGCCGGGAGCGCGATCTGTACACCAAAGTGGTGGTACCGTCCTGCCGGTCCTGCCACATCCTGCGAGGCGTCAAAAACCAGTCGGACATCGACCTGATGTCGCTCGAAAAGTTCGAAAGCTACGCGAAGCAGGATCCGCAGACGACTCCGCCGAACGTGCACCTCGATGATCGCATCAAGGTGCATGTCTTTGATCGCCTGGACATGCCGTTGGCCAAGATCGTGTTCGATACGTTCTGGAACTCAGACAACCCCGCGATTCTGGCCCGCTTCCTGGAGAGGCGGGGTTTCGATCTGAGCGGAGTGGTCGGCTCGCCACCCTTGGGCCCGACCGCGAATCCGGGGCCGGACCGGGTCATACCGCTGTCACCACCCACGAAGCTGTCCGCGGCCCAAAGCCTAGGCGCCACCGCTTTCCAATGGGCGATCGACTCCGGTCCGAGCGGTGCCTCGCTCAGCGACGAGCGCTCTCCTACACCGACGTTCGCCGCGACGCAAACTGGCACGTACGTTGTGCGGCTCGTGACGAGCAACGGCAGCGCGTACAGCGCTGCCGCGTTCCTGACGCTGGAGGTGAAGAACGCGGGGCCGACGGCGACGTTTACCAAGGTGAGAGAGATCCTGCTCGCGTCGTGTGGCAGTTGCCACCGCCCGGAATATTCGGACAGGCCCCCGGTGTTCTTTGCAGATACAGTGGCCGGCATCCCGGATGCAAGAAAGGACATCTCCGTGTTGCATGCCGAGGTTCGAAGCCGCGTCGACTTCGCTGATATCAGCGCAAGCCCGCTGCTGCGAAAGCCTGCAAACCTGCATCACAGAGGCAATCTCGTCCTAGGTTTCGACGACACCGAGCCGGTCGGGAGCCCTGAACGCGAGAAGTACGACACATTCGTCGCCTGGATTCTGGCGGGCGGCCCCAGAAACTGAGCGGGTATTGCGCCGAGTCACGTCAGCGCAACTGGCCCGCACCGCAGCTTACCGGCGATAGCCCCCGCCCTTGGGCGTCTCGTAGCGCCGATCCGGGAACACGAAGCTCGGCGGCAGCGCACGCCCGACCAGCGCCTCGATCAGCGCGAGCTCCTGGTCGGTATGGTTGATGAAGCGCGCGGGCCGGATGCTGCTGCCACGATTGTTCGCGCCGCTCACGATGTAGAGCGGTCGGTCGTGGTGTGTCGCCACCACCGATGTCCGGCTGTCCGGATCGTCCTTCGCCTCGACATCGGTGGCGCCGAAGCAGGTGCAGAAATAGGTCAGTTCGTCATCCGACTCGACGTACACGCCCGTGCCGCGGATTCGCGCAGTTGCCGTCGCGGTCTCGATTCGCACCGGGCCGGGCGGGTAGACGGACAGCAGCTTGCCGACCAGGAGCTTGAAGCCCGACAGGCGCGCGCTCGTCTGCCCCTCGAGCATGAGTTGGCTCTCGGCACGAAGCAGCATTGCACAGTCGCTGACGACGAACACGATCTCGCTGTCCTTGCCGGTGCGCACCGTGTCGCCCGGTCGAACGAGCGTCTCTTGCGTCACCGGTTTGTCGTTCACGGTCGCGGTGCCGGAACTGCGGAACACCGACTTGTCGGAGGGAAGCTTCCGTGGGCGTCCGCCGGACACCTGCGCGACGATCGGGCCCGCCTTCAACATTCCCCCCGAGAACACGCCCGCCGCGAGCGCCCGGATCAGCAATCGGCGTCGTGGATCGTCGGCGTCGTCGGCACGATTCACAATGGGCTCCTAGGTCAGGGTTGCGGACGCGGCTGCAAACAATGCGCGTCAGTGGGTGGCAGCGGAATCTGGAGTTTCCGCCTTTTTTCTGAAGTGGAGAAGGCCAGGACCACCCTTCGTGCGCTTGCCCCAGGCTTCGACGGCGAGCAAGGTGCCGCACCGCACACGCGTTGCCTTGCTATGCTCGATTCCCGCACGGGCCCAGTCCCTGTTTCGGAGGCGCCGGCGCGAACTGCGCGGCGAAGGTCATGAGCTATCTGCGCGACTGCCAGAGCGACCTCTTCATCAGCTACAGCCATGTCGACAATGCCCGGCTGTTCGAACAGCCGGGATGGATCGAGATACTCCATAGGGATCTGGAGACCAGGCTGGCGCAGCTCCTCGGCGAGGCGCCTTCGGTTTGGCGGGACGCCAAACTCACCGGCAATGAGTACTTCGACGACACCATCAGAGAACGCCTGCTCAAGACGGCGCTGCTGCTGACGGTGGTGTCACCTCGGTACGTGAAGTCCGAGTCATGCCTGAAGGAGGTCGAAGCCTTCTGCAGCGGCGCGGCGCAATCGGGTGGATTGCGCTTCGCCGACAGGGTACGACTGCTGCGTGTAGAAAAGACACTCGTCGCACTCGAGCAGATGCCATCGGCATTGCGGCCGGTCCTGGGCTACACGTTCTACGCCCTCGACAAGAACAAGGATCGGCCGCGCGAATTTCCGCTGCCGCCAACGCGCGGCGACGAGTCGTATCAGGCCTGTCTGGAGGAGTTCGAGGATCTCGCCTACGACATCAAGTCGACGCTCGAGGCTCTGCGCAGCCGAGAGGCTCAGCCCGCGGGCGAGCCACCGAAGGCGGCGCGCGCGGTCTATGTCGCGGACACGGTCTCGGAGCTTCGCCCGCTGAATACGCAACTGCGCCGGGAGCTGCGCCAACGCGGCCATGTCGTCTTTCCCTGCGAGGCTGCACCAGACGATGGCGCGCGGTACCGCCAGTTCGTCGCCGCGGAGCTCGGCAAGGCGAGCCTCTCGGTACACATGCTGGGCAGCCTGTACGGGATCACTCCAGAGGGTGACGTCCGTTCGACGATCGACGTTCAGATCGCAGAGGCGGGGCGCCTAGCCGCAACAGGCGCGTTGCGTCGCGTTCTCTGGTTGCCCGAAGCCATCGTACCCGCCGAGGATCGGCAGGTGCGGTTCCTCGAAACGCTCCGGCGCGACACGGCCAATGAACCGAACACCGAGCTGATGCAAACGAGCATCGAGAACCTGAAGACCTACCTCCTGCGCAAGCTCGCGGAACCCGAGAAGCCCGCTGTCACCCGGCAAGATGCCCCAGCACCGCCGATCGTCTACTTGATCCACGATCAGCGCGATATCGACGCCGTCGCGGCGCTCACCGACGTCCTGATGGGGCTGGGCTACGAGGTGAAGCCGTCGTATTTCGAAGGTGACGAGGCCGAGTTGCGCGCGTACCACCAGGACACTCTGGTCGAATGCGATGCTGCACTCATCTTCTACGGCGCGGCGAACGAGCTTTGGGTGCAGCGCAAGCTCTCCGATTTGCGCAGGGCCTTCGGTCTCGGGCGCACGCGCCCCTATCGCGCCAAGGCGCTCGTCGTGGGCACACCTGCGCGGGCGGACAAGGAACGTCTGCGCACGCAGGAGGCTGTGGTTATTCGCTCTGGGGCGGGCGTGTCCGCGAGCACGCTCGCGCCCTTCGTCGCACAGTGGACAACGGCGGCATGATGGATGCGCCAGGTGCGTCGAGCACCCTCGTCAATCCGTTCGTCGGCTTGCGCCCGTACGAGGAACATGAGGCTCACCTCTTCTTTGGTCGCGATGGACAAAGCGACGATCTCGCCGCGCGCCTCGCGAGAAAGCGCTTCGTCGCGGTGGTGGGCTTGTCGGGCTGCGGCAAGTCGTCGCTCGTGCGTGCCGGGCTCTTGCCGACGCTTCAGGGCGGCTTCGTGGCCTCGGCCGGGCCGGACTGGCGAATCGCCTTGATGCGCCCCGGCGCCGCGCCACTGGCAAGCCTCGCCGCAGTGCTTTGCACTGCACTGCGCGGTACCGAGGAATCGATCGGACCAGCAGTCCCTCCGGACCGAATCGAATCGACGCTGCGCCGCGGCTCGCTCGGCCTGGTCGACGCCGTGCACCAGGCGCGGCTGCCGCACGACGAAAACCTGCTCGTCGTCGTCGATCAATTCGAGGAGCTCTTTCGTTTCCGGCGGGGCGAAGGTGCTGCGCAGGCGGACGCCGATGCGGCCGCGTTCGTCAAGCTGCTCATCGAGGCGCATCAGCAGACCGCAGTGCCGGTCTACGTGATGCTGACGATGCGATCGGACTTCCTCGGCGAATGCGCGCGGTTCCGCGGGCTCCCCGAGGCGATGAACGAGAGCCAGTATCTGGTGCCAAGGATGAACCGCGACGAGCGGCGGCAAGCCATAGAAGGCCCGGTGGGTGTGGGTGGCGCGCGGGTCAGCCCCCGCCTGGTCCAACGGCTGCTGAACGACGTGGGCGAGGACCCCGACCAACTGCCGATCCTGCAGCACGCGTTGATGCGCACGTGGCAGCGCTGGGAAACGCACCGCCACGACGGCTCACCGCTGGATCTGGACGACTACGAGGCGATCGGCACCATGGCGCGGGCGCTATCCGAGCACGCGGACGAGGCGTACCGGGGCCTCTCCGAGGATCACGGGCGGATCGCCGAAAGAGTGTTCAAGCGCTTGACCGAGCGCGGCGCGGACAATCGCGAGATCCGCCGGCCGACGCCGTTCGGCGAGTTGTGCAGCGTGGTGGGGGCGCCGCAGCGTGACGTGCTCGAGGTGATCGACTGCTTTCGAAGTCCCGCCTATTCGTTCCTCATGCCATCGCTCGACTCGCCGATGCGCAACGACACGTTCGTCGATATCGCCCATGAAAGCCTGATTCGCAAGTGGCAGCGCCTCGCGCGCTGGGTCAACGAGGAGGCAGATTCGCGCGCCGCCTACGCGCGGCTCGCCGACGCCGCGAAGCGCCACCGAGACGGCAAGTCCGGGCTATGGCGCAACCCGGAACTGGGGCTCGCGCGCGCCTGGTTCGCCCGCGAGCGGCCCAGTGCAAGCTGGGCGGAGCAGTACGGCGGCGAGTTCGCGCTCGCCGATGACTTCCTGCGGCGCAGCCTGCACAGGGCACTCGCCATCCGCGCAGCGATCGCCGTCGTGGCCCTCGCGCTGGTCGGACTCACCCTGTACTCGCTGAGCGCACGGCAGCGGGCCGAGGAACTCGCGGCACGGCAACAGCAGATGGCCCGCGTGGCGCTCGATGCGGTCAGGAAACTCACCTACGATCTTCCCGACAAACTCGTCCGGATTCCGGGCGCGCTGGACAGCGTCGCCGAGGTCTATGACGAGAACAGGCGAATCCTCGACCAGATCCGCGAGATTGCCGGACAGAACCAGGCAACCGCACGCGAGTTTGCGTCGAACTCGATGCGCCTCGGTGATCTGTGGCGACAACGGGGCGACCTGACCCGCGCCCGCCTCGAGTATCAGCGCGCGCTGCCGCTCTACGAGCTCGTTGCGCAGAACGATCCGACCAATCCGAACTGGCAGCGCGATATTTCGATCTACTACGAGCGGATCGGCAATATCGATCTCGAGTCGAACGACCTTCCTGGTGCGGCCGCCGCCTACCGGAAAGGCCTCGGGATCGTCGAGCGGCTCGCGCAAGAGGATCCGCACAACCCCGAATGGAAGCGGGCGCTTTCGCTTTTGCATGAAAAGATTGGCGACGTGTTGCTCGAGCAAGGAAACCCCGAGGCGGCGCTGTCCGAGTATCGCATCGATCTCGACATCGCGAGGGATCTCGTCGACGCCGATCGGCAGAATGCCGGTCTCCGTAAGGACCTCGCGACAAGCCACGAGCGAATGGCCGAGGCGTTGTCCTCGGTGGGTCGCACCCGCGAAGCAGCTGAGCATATCCGCGCGGCACAAGAGATCCGCATGTCCCTACCTCGCGAGTGAAGCGGCTTTCGGCGTCATGCATCCGGCGCCGGCCAACGGGCAGACGGAGTGCCTCGAAGGGCGGCGGCATCGCGTTGGATCGGGTCATGTGCAGACTCGGATGGCGCGCGCGCGACACGGGAAGTCGGGCTGCAGTCTGGCGCCGATGGCGTTCCCGCAGAATAGGGACCACTGCCCATGACACCCTGTCGCCACGGGGACATCCGATGACCGCCGCAGTTTCGACCCCACCCGATCCGAACATCCCCGAGGGCTTCGAGCCGTGGCGCCTGAGCGTCGGCTTCATCGCCGCCAACGGACCACTGTACGTGAAGAAGCTCGAACGCGGCGCGCTGCTGGGCTTTCGCGTCGAGCCGCACCACTGCAACCCGATGGGCATCTGCCACGGCGGCATGATCGCCACCTTCTGCGACATGCTGCTGCCGATCTCGGCGCACCACCTGACGGACGCACTGGGCCCGCGCTTCCTGCCGACCATCAGCCTGCAGGTCGACTATCTGGCCCCCTCCCCCAAGGGCGCGTGGGTGCAGGGCGAAGGCCAGCTGCTGCGCAGCACGCGCAGCCTGGTGTTCATGCAGGGCATGGTCACCGCCGACGGCCAGCCGGTGGCGCGCACCAGCGGCGTGTTCAAGATCGGCCCGCGCTTCGAGGACGCGCTCGGCCCCGCCAGCCGCACCCAACCCTGAAAGGCCTGCCGATGCCGCTGCTGCTGACGCCCCAGGATGCGCATCCGTTCATGGGCATGGACCTGCCCTGGCTGCTGGAACAGCGCGCGGCTACGCGGCGCGACCATCCGTTCATCGTCTGGGTGCCCTTCGACGGGCCCGAGCAGCGCTTCAGCTACGGCCAGTTCCTGGCCCGCGTGCAGCGCATTGCCGGCGGCCTGCGCCAGCGCGGCGTGCGCCGCGGCGAGCGCGTACTGATCCACCTGGACAACTGCGCCGAGGCGCTGCTGGCCTGGTATGCCTGCGCCTGGCTCGGCGCGGTGGCGGTGACCACCAACGCGCGCGCGGCCGGCGACGAGCTGGCCTACTACGCCGAGCACAGCGAGGCCGTGGCCGGCATCACGCAACCGCGCTTCGCCGAGCTGGTGGCCCGGTCCTGCACGGGGCTGAAGTGGCTGGCGGTCACGCTCGACGACAACGGCACGCCGCCCGAGCATGCGGTGGAGCGCAGCCTGCTGTTCGATGCGCTCGACGCCGAAGCACCGCCGCGCCCTGCGCCCGATCCGTTGGCGCCATGCAGCGTGCAGTACACCTCGGGCACCACCTCGCGCCCCAAGGGCGTGCTGTGGACCCATGCCAACGCGCTGTGGGGCGCACGCATCAACGCGCTGCACGAGGACCTGCGCGCCGAGGACGTGCACCTGGTGCACCTGCCGCTGTTCCACACCAACGCGCAGGCCTATTCGGTGCTGGCCTGCCTGTGGGCCGGCGCCACCGCGGTGGTGCTGCCGCGTTTTTCGGCCAGCCGCTTCTGGCCGCTGTCGCTGGCGCATCGCTGCAGCTGGACTTCGCTGGTGCCGTTCTGCGTCAAGGCGCTGATGGAGCACGAGGTGCCGCCGCACCACTATCGGCTGTGGGGCAGTGCCGTCAACGAGCCGCCGACCGATGCGCATTTCCGCGTCAAGACGATCGGCTGGTGGGGCATGACCGAGACCATCACGCACGGCATCGTCGGCAGCCCGCATCTGCCGAACCGGCCGCTGAGCATCGGCCGGCCGGCACCCGAATACGGCATCGCCATCGTCGAGGACGACGCCGTGCCGGTGCGCGAGGCGCGCCACGTCGAGGCGGGCGGCAGCGGCCAGCTGCTGATCCGCGGCGTGCGCGGGCTGTCGCTGTTCCACGAATACCTGGGTAACCCGCGCGCCACCGCCGACAGCTTCGACGCCGACGGCTGGTTCCGCACCGGCGACCGCATCCAGATCCTCGACGACGGCAGCCTGCAGTTCGGCGACCGCAGCAAGGACATGCTCAAGGTCGGCGGCGAGAACGTCGCCGCCAGCGAGATCGAGCGCGTGGTGCTGCAGGTGGCCGGCGTGCACGAATGCGCGGTGGTCGGCAAGCGCCACGAGATGCTCGACGAGGTGCCGGTGCTGTTCGTGCTGCCGGCCGCGCACGCCGACATCGACCTGCTGGAACGCATCGCCGCGGCCTGCAGCGCGCAGCTGGCCGATTTCAAGCGCCCGCGCGAGATGCGCCTGGTCAAGGACTTCCCGCGCTCGACGCTGGAGAAGATCGCCAAGGCCGAACTGCGGCGCATGCTCGAGGACGAAGCCACGCCAGGCGGCTGAACGACGCCGCGGCCCCGCCATCGCTACACTGCCAGCATGCATGCGCTGATCGAATCGCACCGCGAGCAGCTGCTGTCGCTGGCCCGCCGGCGCGGCGTCACCAGCGTGCGCGTCTTCGGCTCGATGGTTCGCGGCGAAGCTCGCGAGGACAGCGATGTCGATCTGCTGGTGACACTGGCGCCCGGCACCAGCGCGCTCGCGCTCGGTGGATTGCTTGTGGATGCCGAGGAACTGCTGGGCCGTCGTGTGGACGTCGTCACCGAAGCCAGCCTGCATCCCGCTCTGCGCGAGCGCGTGCTGGCCGACGCCGTGCCGCTGTGATTGCGGGACCCGATGCCGACCGCGTGCTGCTCGCGCACATGCGCGAATGCATCGAGCGCGTCCGCGAGTACACCGCAGGCGATCGGACGCGCTTCGAATCATCGCGCCTGATCCAGGACGCCGTGATCCGCAACCTGCAGACCTTGACCGAATCGAGCCAGCGCTCGTCCGCGGGCATCAAGGCCACCGAGCCGCAGGTGCCTTGGCGTGAGCTGTCCGGCTTTCGCAACGTGATCTCGCACGGCTACCTCGGCCCGCGCGCCGGATTCTCGCTGAGCGCACCCGCGGTCAATCACCGCCGCCGCTTCGGCCGTTTGTGCGATGGCTGAAGCTGGGTGCCCATCGCGCAGACTCGCGTACCCGCCGCCTACTTCGGCGCCGGCGCCGGCAGCATCGGGAAGGCCTCGCGCAGCGCCCGCCCCGCCTTGATGCGGTTCAGCGTCTGCTCCATGATCGTCGCCGGCACGAAGCTCGGCGGGAACGAGCGCGGCGGGAAGCTCTCGAAGCTTTCCGCGAAGACGAACACGTCCTGCATCGCGCCGTAGATGGCGCCGATCTCGTTCAGGTTCCAGTCCCAGTAGGTGTTGGAGGTGATGTCGGCGCGTTCGTAGGGGTCCATGTAGAGGTTGAAGATCTTCTGCAGCCGCAGGCGCGTGAACGGCTCGGCCCACACGCCCATCGTGCCCTGCAGCCGCTGCTCGGCATAGACGTACTTCATCGGCCCCTTGCGGTAGCCGACCAGCAGGCCGTCGTCGTCGGTGTAGAAGAAGTTGCTGCGCGCGCTCTTCACGCCGTTGTTGTTGCCCGCGGTGCCGCTGACCGTGCGCAGGAAGGCCGACTGGTCATAGCCGTCGAGGTGCACCTTGTAGGTCTTGCCGTTGGCCACGTAACCCGCCTTCAGCTTGTTCACCAGCTCCGGCTCGCCGGCGATCGCCGCCAGCGTCGGCATCCAGTCGTTGTGGCTCATCAGCTCGTTGCTCACCGTGCCGGGCTTGATGACGCCGGGCCAGCGCACCAGCAGCGGCACGCGGAACGCGCCTTCCCAATTGGTGTTCTTCTCCGAGCGGTAGGGCGTCATCGCGCCGTCGGGCCAGGTGTTCATGTGCGGCCCGTTGTCGCTGGTGTAGACGACGATGGTGTTGTTGGCGATGCCCATCTCATCCAAGGCCTTCAGCAGCGTGCCGATGGTGTTGTCGTGCTCGATCATGCCGTCGATGTACTCGCTGTCGCCGTACTGGAACTGGCCGCGGTGCTCGGCGCGCACGTGCGTGCGCAGGTGCATGCGCGTCGAGTTGAACCAGACGAAGAAGGGCTTGCCCGCGGCCTGCTGACGCTTCATGTAGTCGATCGCCGCGGCCGAGGTCTCGTCGTCGATGGTCTCCATGCGCTTGCGGTTCAGCGCTCCGGTGTCCTTGATGGTCTGCTTGCCGATCTTGCCGAAGCGCGGGTCGACGGTGGCATCGTCGACCTCGCTGGCCTTGGTCAGCAGCACGCCGCGCGGGCCGAACTTGGCGCGGTAGGCCGGGTCCTTCGGGTAGTCGGGCAGCTCGGGCTCTTCCTCGGCGTTCAGGTGGTACAGGTTGCCGAAGAACTCGTCAAAACCGTTGACCGTCGGCAGCGATTCATTGCGGTCGCCGACATGGTTCTTGCCGAACTGACCGGTGGCATAGCCCAGGTTTTTCATGATGCCGCCGATCGACGGGTCGAGCTGGCTCATGCCCATCGGCGCGCCGGGGAAGCCGACCTTGGTCAGCCCGGTGCGGATGCCGTGCTGGCCGGTCAGGAAGGCGGCGCGGCCGGCGGTACAGCTCTGCTCGCCGTAGTAGTGCTGCAGGCGCAGGCCCTCGCGGCCGATGCGGTCGATCTGCGGCGTCTCGTAGCCCATCACGCCGCCGCTGTAGGCGCTGACGTTGCTGATGCCGATGTCGTCGCCGAAGATCACCAGGATGTTCGGCTTGGCGCCCGCGCCGGCCTGCGCTGCCGCGCCGCCGGCCAGGCTCAGCAGCGCCGCTGCGCCGACCAAGGCGCGCCACAGGCGGCCGGCGGTGCTTCGATGGTGTGTCATTCGTTTCCTCCCCTGCAATCGCCTGCAGCCCAGGCGGCGGCATCGTACGACGGATGGCCCCGCTCGCACCCGCTCCCAACGGCGCGGCGCGCGCTTCGCTAGCATCGGCCCTGTTGCCGCATCCTTCCACACAGCATGGACCGAACCGCCCTGGAACCCGCCGCGATGATCGACAGCGACCACCCGGCGGTGATCGCCTTCGCCAACGAGCACGCACGCGGCGCCGACACGCGCGAGCGCGCGGTGGCGCTGTTCTACGCGGTGCGCGACGGCTTCCGCTACGACCCCTACCGCGTCGACCTGAGCGTGCACGGCATGAAGGCCAGCACCGTGCTCGCCAACGGCTACGGCTGGTGCGTGCCGAAGGCCGTGTTGCTGGCGGCGGTGTGCCGCGCCGCCGGCATCGCGGCGCGCGTCGGCTATGCCGACGTGCGCAACCACCTGACGACCGAGCGCCTGCGCCAGAGCATGGGCAGCGACCTGTTCGTCTGGCACGGCTACACCGACGTATGGCTCGACGGCCAGTGGCTGAAGGCCACGCCGGCCTTCAACATCCAGCTGTGCGACCGCTTCGGCCTGCTGCCGCTGGATTTCGACGGCCGCGGCGATTCGATCTACCACCCCTTCGACCGCGCCGGCAACCGCCACATGGAATACGTGGCGATGCACGGCAGCTTCGACGACGTGCCGCTGCAGCGCATCCTGGAGGCCTTCGCCGTGCACTACCCGAACATGCCGTTGGAGAGCCAGGCGCAGCCTGGCGACTTCGCGGCCGACGCGGCCGCCGAACGCGCGGCGCAGCGCAGCCGCGGCTGACCGATGGCTGGTCCGGCGCGCGCCTCGGCGCAGGTGATGCTGCTGGCGCTGACCGCGACCTTCGCGATGAGCCAGGCCTTCCGCACGGTGGCGGCGATCCTGGCCGCGCCGCTGCAGGCCGAGTTCGGCCTGTCGCCGCAGCAGCTCGGCAGCTTCGCCGGCGCCTTCCACTTCGCCTTCGGCGCGATGCAGCTCTTCATGGGCATCGGCATCGACCTGCACGGCGTGCGGCGCACGCTGCTGAGCAGCTTTCCGCTGGCCGTCGCCGGCGCGCTGCTGTCGGCGCTGGCGCCGGGCTACGGCACGCTGATGCTCGGCCAGGTGCTGATCGGCATCGGCTGCGCGCCGGCCTTCCTGGTGTGCACGGTGTTTATCGCGCGCCATTTCGCGGTCGAGCGCTTCACCGCGCTGTCGGGCAGCATCATGAGCCTGGGCGGCATCGGCCTGCTGGCCACCGGCACGCCGCTGGCCTGGCTGGTGGAAGCCACGTCGTGGCGCGCCGGCTACTTCGTGCTCGCCGGCTGCTCGGTCGCGGCCTGGCTGCTGGTGGCGTGGAAGGTGCACGAACCCGACATGGCGCAGCGTGCGGCGGCGCCGCGCGAGGGCCTGGGCCAGGCGGCACTGGCCTACGTCGCGCTGCTGAAGCTGCCGCACACCGCCGGCATCGTCGCGCTGTCCTTCGTCTGCTACGCGTCCTTCATCACGCTGCGCGGGCTGTGGCTCGGGCCGCTGCTGATCGAGCGCCACGGCTTCACGCTGGTGCAAAGCGGCAACGTCGCGCTGGCCGTGTCGGCCATCTCGCTGGTGGGCCCGGCGTTGTTCGGCCGCTTCGACCCCGGCGGCAGCGCGCGCCGCCGCCGGCTGGTCGGCTTCTCGCTGCTGCTAGCCGGGCTGTTCGTGACGCTGGCGCTGTCGCGCAGCGCCATCTTCGACGTCGCCATGATGCTCGCCATCGGCCTGCTGTCGGGCTATATGATCCTGCAGTACTCGGAGGTGCGCAGCGCCTATGCGGCGGCCATCGTCGGCCGCGCGCTCGGGCTGTTCACGATGGCCATGTTCATGGGCGTGGCGCTGATGCAGTGGTTCAGCGGCCTGGTCGCCTCGCTGGCGCTGGCGCAGGGCGCCGACATCTACCGCGCCGTGCTGCTGACCATCGCCGCGCTGCTCGCCGCCGGCACGCTGGCCTTCGCCTGGCTGCCGAAGGCGCCGCCGCAGGCTTGATGCACGTCCGCGCGCGTTCCAACGCAAGCAGCGCCTTCGATCCCCCCGCGCCCGTGCCGGGCACACCATCAAGAACGGGCCCCGAGGGGCCCGTTTCGCTGCCTGCGCGCGGCAGTGCGCTCAGCGCGCTACGGCATCAAAGCCGCTCGAACACCGCAGCAATGCCCTGCCCGCCGCCGATGCACATCGTCACCAGCGCATAGCGGCCGCCGGTGCGGTGCAGTTCGTACACCGCCTTGGTCGCCAGGAACGCGCCCGAGCAGCCGATCGGGTGGCCCAGCGCGATCGCACCGCCGTTCGGGTTGGTCTTCTTCATGTCGAGCTCCAGGCCGCGCGCCACCGCGATCGCCTGGGCCGCGAAGGCCTCGTTGCTCTCGATCACGTCCATCTGATCCAGCGTCAGGCCGCTTTTCTTCAGCGCCAGCTTGGTCGCCGGGATCGGGCCTTCGCCCATGATCTCGTTCGGCACGCCGGCCACCGCATAGCCGACCAGCCGCGCCAGTGCCTTGTGGCCGTCGGCCGCGGCCTTGGCGGCATCACCCAGCACGAAGAAGGCCGCGCCGTCGTTGATGCCCGAGGCGTTGCCGGCGGTGACCGAGCCGTCCTTCTTGAAGGCCGGCCGCATCTTCGCCAGCGTCTCCATCGTGGTGTTCGCCTTCACGTGCTCGTCGGTATCGAAGGTGACTTCGCCCTTCCTCGTCTGCTTGACGATCGGCACGATCTGGCTCTTGAAGCGGCCGTCGGCGATGGCCGCTGCGGCGCGGCGGTGCGATTCGACCGCCAGCGCGTCCTGCTCCTCGCGCGTGATGCCCCACTTGGTGACCAGGTTCTCGGCGGTGATGCCCATGTGGCCGACGCCGAAGGGGTCGGTCAGCGCCGCGACCATCGCGTCGACCATCTTCGCGTCGCCCATGCGCGCGCCGTTGCGCATCTGCGGCGACAGGTAGGCGCCGCGGCTCATCACTTCGACGCCGCCGCCGACGCCGTAGTCGCAGTCGCCGAGCAGGATGTTCTGCGCGGTGGTGACGATGCCCTGCAGGCCCGAGGAACACAGCCGGTTGACGGCCATGGCCACCGAATCCATCGGCAGCCCGGCCTGGATCGAGGCCACGCGCGCCACGTAGGGATAGCGGCTCTCGGTCGGGATGCAGTTGCCGACGGTGACGTAGTTGATGACCTTGGGGTCGACGCCGGAGCGCTTGACCGCCTCCTTCATCACCATGCCGGCCAGTTCCGCCGGTTCGATGTCCGCCAAAGAACCGCCGAAGGTACCGATCGCCGACCGCGCCGCACCCAGAACCACGACATCACGCTTGCTCATGCTCGCCTCCTTGCCAAAAGAATTCAGGATCCCGACCTTAGCGCATCGCGCTGGCCGCCGCCTTACGTGAGGGCTTGGACAGCACGACCGCCGGGATCGTGGTTGGCGGAGCCGGAGGGATTCGAACCCTCGATGCAGGTTTTGCCCGCATACTCCCTTAGCAGGGGAGCACCTTCGGCCACTCGGTCACAGCTCCGCGGTTGATGCCGCAGGATTCTACCTGCCGGCGCAGCCCCTCAGGGAGCTGCGGTCGGTGCTGGCGCGCCCTGCTCCAAGTCGAAGGCCCGGTGCAGCGCACGCACTGCCAGCTCCATGTACTTCTCGTCGATGACCACGCTGGTCTTGATCTCGCTGGTGGTCACCATCTGGATGTTGATGCCCTCTTCCGCCAGCGTCCGGAACATCTTTGCCGCCACGCCCACGTGGCTGCGCATGCCGATGCCGACGATCGACACCTTGCAGATCTTCGGGTCGCCGCTGAGCTCGGTGCCGCCGGCGGCGCCCAGCACGCCGCCCTTGAGCAGGTCGAGCGCGCGCGCATAGTCGTTGCGGTTGACGGTGAACGAGAAATCGGTGCGCCCGCCGTGCGACACGTTCTGCACGATGACGTCGACGTCGATGTTGGCGTCGGCAACCGCGCCCAGGATCTGCGAGGCGATGCCCGGCTTGTCGGGCACGCCGACGACGGTGATCTTGGCTTCATCGCGCGTGAAGGCGATGCCTGAGACGACGGCTTGTTCCATCTTTTCGTCTTCCTCGAAAGTGATCAGCGTGCCCGAGCGGGCTTCTTCGTCCAGCGGGATGTCCCAGTCGGTGAAGCTCGACAGCACGCGCACCGGCACGCGGTACTTGCCGGCGAATTCGACCGAGCGGATCTGCAGCACCTTGGAGCCGAGGCTGGCCATCTCCAGCATTTCCTCGAAGCTCACGCTGTGCAGCCGGCGCGCCTCGGGCACGATGCGCGGGTCAGTGGTGTAGACGCCGTCGACGTCGGTGTAGATCAGGCATTCGTCGGCCTTCAGCGCTGCCGCCACCGCCACCGCCGAGGTATCCGAGCCGCCGCGGCCGAGCGTGGTGACGTTGCCGCCGCCGTCGATGCCCTGGAAGCCGGTGATGATGACCACGCGGCCGGCATCGAGGTCGGCGCGCACGCGTGCATCGTCGATCGCCTCGATGCGCGCCTTGGTGTGGGCCGAATCGGTGCGCACCGGCACCTGCCAGCCGCTGTAGCTGACCGCGTCCATGCCTTCGGACTGCAGCGCCAGCGCCAGCAGGCCGACCGACACCTGTTCGCCGGTGGCGGCGATCTGGTCGAGTTCGCGCGCCGAGCACGGCGTCTGCGCCGGCGGAGCCAGTTCCTTGGCCAGCCCGAGCAGACGGTTGGTTTCGCCGCTCATCGCCGAGGGCACGACCACCATGCGATGGCCGGCGCGCGCCCACTTGGCGACCCGCCTGGCAACGCTGCGAATGCGCTCGGTCGAGCCCATCGAGGTGCCGCCGTACTTGTGAACGATCAGTGCCATGAAAGCCTGGATTGCGTGAAGCCCGGCGCGCGCGGCTGCGCACGCAAACCGGGGATTTTAGCGGCGCGGAACGGGGCGCCCGGGTCGCGGCGCTGGCGCGTCGGGCAGCCAGCGCAGGCCGAGCATCGTGCTGCCGCGCGGCGCGTGGCAGCGCACGTCGATGCCCAGTCCGGGCACGAACAGCAGCTCGCCCGCGCTGTACAGCAGCGGCCCGCCGCGTTGCCAAGAGGGCACGCCGGCGGCCTGGAATTGCTTCTTCAGGCTGCGCGGCGGCGAAGCGCCGACGCGCTGGAAGCGTTCACCGCCGCGGCGTGCGCGCAGTTCGCAGTGGCGCAGACGGTCCGGGTCCACGCCGTGCGTGTGCACCGGCTGCAGCTCGAAGCTGCCGCGCCATTCGGGCACGGCAATGCGCCCTGCCCGGCTCAGGTCGATCGTCATCGCGACCAGCGGCTGCGGGGCGCGCGCTGTGTCGTCGGGCTGCAAGCGCAGCCGGCCGGCGTGCAGGCGCAACGCGCCGCCGGTGCACGGCCAGGCACTGGCCGCGGCGGCGGCCGGCAGCTCGCTCAGCAGGCGCTGCACCAGCGTTTCCGGCGCAGCCGCGCCGCACACGCCGGCCAGCCAGACGCGCAGCAGGTTGGCGCGGCGCGCGAGGGGCAGGCGGCTCCATGCGGCGACTTCCAATTGACCGTCCGCGCTGCACGCGTGCTGCGCATCGATGTCGGCCAGCGCACGCAGGCACTCGGCCGCCTCGTGCGCGCGGCCGGCGCTTGCCGCCAGGCTCGACTCGGCCTGCGCGAAGGCCTGCGACAGCGCCGGCCAGACCTCGCGCCGCAGCCGGTTGCGCGCCAGGCGGCGATCTTCATTGCTCGAATCGTCGATGAAGCCCAGCCGATGGCGCCGCACGTAGGCTTCGACCGCCTCGCGCGGCTGGGCCAGCCAGGGGCGCGCCCAGACGATGCCGTCGCGCAGTGCTTCACGCGGCATGCCCGCCAGCCCGGCGGCACCGGCGCCGCGCAGCGCCTGCAGCAGGAAGGTCTCGGCCTGGTCGCGGCGATGGTGGGCCAGCAGCACCAGGCCGATGCCTTCGGCGCGTGCCATCGAGGCCAATGCCGCATAACGCTCGCGGCGCGCCCAGGCTTCCACGCTGTCGCCGCGCTGCGGCGCACCCTGCAGCCGTTGCCAGCGCAAGGCGACCGGAAGTCCGCGCGCGGCCCAGCGCCGCGCCTGGCGCTGCAGATGCGCGACCCAGCTGTCGGCCTCCGGCAGCAGGCCATGATGCACGTGCAGTGCCACCACCTCGAGGCCGGTGCCGCGCGCGGCGCAGGCGCTGGCGTGCCACAGCGCCGTCGAATCGCGGCCACCGCTGACGGCCACCGCGACGCGCTGGCGCACGGCGGTTCAGCGCTCCTTGGTGTCGTTGAAGCGCCCGTAGGACTGCAGCCGCTCGTAGCGCCGCTGCAGCAGTTCCTTGGGCCTGAGGTCGAACACCTGGCGCAGCCCATCGTTGAGCGCACGCTTCAACGTCACGGCCATCTGCCGCGCATCGCGATGCGCGCCGCCGACCGGCTCGTTGACGATCTTGTCGATCACGCCCAGCGCCTTCAGCCGGTGCGCGGTGATGCCGAGCTGCTCGGCGGCGTCGGAGGCGCGTTCGGATGTCTTCCACAGGATCGACGCGCAGCCTTCGGGCGAGATCACTGAATACACCGCGTACTGCAGCATCAGCACCTGGTCGGCCACGCTGATGGCCAGCGCGCCGCCGGAGCCGCCCTCGCCGATGATGGTGGTGATGATCGGCACCTGCAGTTGCGCCATCTCGAAGATGTTGCGGCCGATGGCTTCGGACTGGCCGCGCTCCTCGGCGCCGATGCCCGGGTAGGCGCCCGGCGTGTCGACGAAGGTGAACAGCGGCAGACCGAACTTCTCGGCCGTCCTCATCAGGCGCAGCGCCTTGCGGTAGCCCTCGGGGCGGGCCATGCCGAAGTTGCGCTGCGCACGCTCCTTGGTGTCGCGTCCCTTCTGGTGACCCAGCACCATGCAGGCCTGGCCGTTGAAGCGCGCCAGCCCGCCGACGATCGACAGGTCGTCGGCATAAGTGCGGTCGCCGTGCATCTCCTGGAAGTCGGTGAAGATCTCGGCCACGTAGTCCAGCGTGTAGGGGCGCTGCGGATGGCGCGCGATCTGCGTCACCTGCCACGGGCTCAGGCTGGAGTAGATCTCCTTGGTCAGCTGCAGGCTCTTGTGGCCGAGCCGGTCGATCTCTTCGGAGATGTCGACCGCCGACTCGTTCTGCACGTAGCGCAACTCTTCGATCTTCGAGTCGAGTTCGGCGATCGGCTGCTCGAACTCCAGGAAGTGCCGTTTGCTCATGGTCAGTAGTCTACCGGCAGGGGGTCCAGGCTGCGCCAGATGTACCAGGTGGCCACCGAGCGGAACGGCGCCCAGGCGTCGCCCAGCTCGCGCGCCTCGGCGCGCGACACCGGCTCGCCGCTGAAGTAGCTCTGGCTGATGCCCTTGAGCAGGCCCAGGTCGTCCAGCGGCAGCACGTTCGGCCGCATCAGGTGGAAGATCAGGAACATCTCGGCGGTCCAGCGGCCGATGCCGCGGATCGCCACCAGTTCCTCGATGATGGCCTCGTCCTCCATCTGCCGCCACTGCGCGACGTGCACCGCACCGGAGTTGAAGTGCTGCGCCAGGTCGAGCAGGTATTCGGCCTTGCGCTGCGACAGCCCGGCTTCGCGCAGCCTCGCCGGCTCCATGGCCTCGACCTTGGCCGGCGCGACGCGCGTCGACGGCACGCCGAGCAGCGCGACGAAGCGCTCCCACACCGACTGCGCCGCCTTGACCGAGATCTGCTGGCCGACGATCGAGCGCGCCAGCGTGGTGAAGGCGTCGCCGCGGCTTTGCAGCCGCGCTTCGCCGAACTGCGGGATCAGCTTCTTCATCACGCGGTCGCGCCGCGCCAGATGCTTGCAGGCATCGTCCCAGTAGTCGGGCGTGACGGCGGCGGGGCTCTTCGGCATGTCAGGCTTTGACCCAGGTGGTGCCGCCGGCGCCGTCCTGCAGCAGCACGCCCTGCGCGGCCAGCTCGTCGCGGATGCGGTCGGCTGCCGCGAAGTCGCGCGCCTTCTTGGCCTGCGCGCGCTCGGCGATCAGCGCCTCGATGCGCGCGGCATCGAGCGCGGCGCCGCCCTGCAGGAAGCTGCGCGGATGCTGCTGCAGCACGCCCAGCGTGCGGCCCAGGCCCTTGAGCAGAGCGCCGGTCTGCGCCGAGCGCGTGCGGTTCAATTCGCCGGCCAGCTCGAACAGCACCGATACCGCCAGCGGCGTGTTGAAGTCGTCGTTCATCGCCGCGCGGAAGGCCGCGGCCTGCGGCTGCGTCCAGTCGACCGGCGCGTCCGGCAGCTCCACGGCATCGAGCGCGGTGTACAGCCGGCGCAAGGCGCTGCGCGCATCATCGAGGTGCGCATCGCTGAAGTTGAAGGGGCTGCGGTAGTGCGTGCGCAGCATGAAGAAGCGCAGCGTCTCGCCGTCGTAGCTCTTCAGCACGTCGCGGATGGTGAAGAAGTTGCCGATGGACTTCGACATCTTCTCGTTGTCGACGTTGAGGAAGCCGTTGTGCATCCAGACGTTGACGAAGGGCTTGCCGCTGGCGCCTTCGCTCTGCGCGATCTCGTTCTCGTGGTGCGGGAACTGCAGGTCCATGCCGCCGCCGTGGATGTCGAAGTGCTCGCCGAGCACCGCACAACTCATCGCCGAACATTCGATGTGCCAGCCCGGCCGGCCCGCACCGTAGGGGCCGCTCCACTTGGCGTCGTCGGGCTCGTCGGCCTTGGCGGCCTTCCACAGCACGAAGTCCAGCGGGTCGAGCTTGCCGTCGAGCACGGCCACGCGTTCGCCGGCGCGCAACTCGTCCAGCGATTTGCCCGACAGCTTGCCGTAGCCGGGGAACTTGCGCACCGGGAAGTTGACGTCGCCGTTGTCGGCGCGATAGGCCAGGCCCTTGCGCTCGAGCGTGCCGATCAGATCGAGCATCTGGCCGACGTAGTCGGTGGCGCGCGGCTCGTGCGTCGGCGGCAGGATGCCCAGCGCGCCGATGTCGCGGCGCATGGCCTCGATCATCTCGTCGGTCAGCTGGCGGATGGTGATGCCGCGCTCCAGCGCGCGCTTGATGATCTTGTCCTCGATGTCGGTGATGTTGCGCACGTAGCTGACGCGGTAGCCCAGCTCGAGCAGCCAGCGGTAGACCACGTCGAAGGCCATCATCATGCGCGCGTGGCCCATGTGGCACAGGTCGTAGATGGTCATGCCGCAGACGTACATGCCCACCTGTCCGGGCACGATGGGCTGGAAGACTTCGCTGCGGCGGCTCAGCGTGTTGTGGATGCGCAGGGACATGGGCAAGGAGGGAGTCCGCGCCGCGCATCGGCTTGCGGCGCAGCCCGTGTGGCCGTGGCGAAGGGATCGCGTGGCTACAATCGATTCAGAATCGATTCAGTATAGCGGCCACCTCTCGTGCGCCGGCTCGAAGCCCCTCTGCCGATGCCTGTCCGATCCCGTTGCGGCGCCCTGGTGCTGCTCGCTGCGTGCCTGCTGCCATGCACGCTGCGCGCCGACGAGCTGCAGGACATCGAGAAGCTCCATCGCAGCGGCGAACTGCAGCAGGCGCTGCAGCGCGCCGATGCGGCCATCGCCGCACAGCCGCGTGCCGCGCAGATCCGCTTCCTGAAGGGCGTGCTGCTGACCGACCTGAAGCGCACGGCCGAGGCAATGGAAGTCTTCATCGCCTTGTCGCAGGACTATCCCGAACTGGCCGACCCGTACAACAACCTGGCCGTGCTGTATGCCGCCGACGGCCAGCTGCAGAGCGCGCTGGCGGCGCTGCAGAGCGCGCTGCGCAACGACCCCACGCACCGCGCAGCGCGCGAGAACCTGGGCGATGTCTATCTGGCGCTGGCGCTGCAGGCCTGGAGCGCGGCTTCGGCCGCCGCCAAGGGCGACGACGCGCTGCTGCGGCGCAAGCTGCAGCTGGCGCGCGAAATCCAGGCACTGCCCCCGGCCGCCGCGAGCCAACGCTCGCCCGGCTAGACTCGCGCTGCGCGCCATTCCAACCATTTGGGCGCGCCAGCCCCCTCAACCGAAGAAAGTGCATCGATGACCGTTTCCGGATTCCGCTGGCTCGCGCCGGCATGCAGCGCGGCGCTGCTGGCGCTGGCGGCCCACGGCTCGGCCTGGGCGCAGAAGGTGCGGCTCGACACCAGCCTGGGCGAAATCGTCATCGAGCTCGACGCCGCCAAGGCCCCGAAGTCGGTGGCCAACTTCGTCGACTACGTGAAGGCCGGGCACTACGACGGCACCGTCTTCCACCGCGTGATCCCGAACTTCATGATCCAGGGCGGCGGTTTCGAGGCGGCGCTGACGCAGAAGCCGACGCGCGCCCCGATCTCGCTGGAAAGCCGCAACGGCCTGAACAACGTGCGCGGCAGCGTGGCCATGGCGCGCACCAACGTGCCCGATTCGGCGAGCGCGCAGTTCTTCATCAACCTGAAGGACAACGCCTTTCTCGACGCCGCCAATGCGCAGGACGGCCACGGCTACGCGGTCTTCGGCAAGGTGGTCTCGGGCATGGACGTGGTCGACAAGATCGCGGCCGTGCCCACGGCCAACAAGGGGCCGCATCAGAACGTGCCGGTCACGCCGGTGACGATCCGCAAAGCCACATTGGAAGGAACGAAATGAGCAAGACCGTGGAAATGCAGACCAGCGCCGGCACGCTGCAGATCGAGCTGGACGACGAACACGCGCCGGCCAGCGCGCAGAACTTCCTCGACTACGTGCGCAAGGGCCACTACGACGGCACGATCTTCCATCGCGTGATCAAGGGCTTCATGCTGCAGGGCGGCGGCTTCGACGCCGACATGCAGCAGAAGCCCACCGCCGCGGCGATCCAGAACGAGGCCAGCAACGGGCTGAAGAACAAGCGCTACACGCTGGCCATGGCGCGCACCTCGGCGCCGCACAGCGCGACCTCGCAGTTCTTCATCAACACCGTCGACAACGGTTTCCTCGACTTCACTGCCGAGACGGCGCAGGGCTGGGGCTACGCGGTCTTCGGCCGCGTGGTCGCCGGCACCGAGGTGGTCGATGCGATCGAGAAGGTGCGCACCGGCAACAAGTCGGGCCACGCCGACGTGCCGTTGGAGACGGTGACGATCCTGCGCGCCGTCGAAATCGGCTGAAAGCGTGCGCCTGCGATGGCTGCCGTTGCCGGCGCGCTGCCGCCCGCCATCGCATGGCGGGCACCCGAGCACTGGCAGGCCATCGACTTCATCTCCGACCTGCACCTGAGCGCGTCGCTGCCGCGCACCGTCGCGGGCTGGTCCGATTACCTGCTGGCGACGCCGGCCGACGCGGTGGTGATGCTCGGCGACCTGTTCGAGTTCTGGCCCGGGTCGGACGCGGTGCAACTGGAGTTCGAGCGCCAGTGCCTGCAGGTGCTGCACGACGCGGCGCGCCGGCGGCACGTGGCGCTGATGGTCGGCAACCGCGACTTCCTGCTGGCGCCGGCGCTGCTGCAGCAGCATGGCGTGCACGCGCTGCCCGACCCGACGCTGCTGGTCGCCTGGGGCCGGCCGCTGCTGCTGACGCACGGCGACGCGCTGTGTCTGGCCGACCAGGCCTACCAGCAGTTCCGCGCCTGGGTGCGCGATCCGGCGACGCAGGCTGATTTCCTGGCCCGGCCGCTGGAAGAGCGCGTGCAGTTCGGCGCCAAGATCCGCCATGCCAGCGAGGCCGGGCGGCGCCAGCCGCCTCCGGGCGGCTGGCCCGACCTCGACGCCGGCGCCGCGGTCGACTGCCTGAAGGCTGCCGGGGCGGCGACGATGGTGCACGGCCATACGCACCGCCCCGGCGATTCGGTGCTGGCGCCGGGTTTCGATCGTCGCGTGCTCAGCGACTGGGATCTGGACGACGCCGCGGCGCGCGCCGAGGTGCTGCGGTTGCGGCGCGACGGCTTCATGCGGCTGACGCCCGCCGCGGCGCTCGCCTGATGCGCAGCTTGCTTCGCCGTCTGCGCCAGCGCAGCGAGCGGCGCGCCGTCGAGCGCCGCGCGATTCCCGATGCGCTGTGGCAGCTGACGCTGGCGCGATATCCGTTCCTGGCGCAGCGTGATGCCACCGACCTCGCCGAACTGCGCCGCCTGAGCAGCCTGTTCCTCGACGGCAAGGAGTTCAGCGGCGCGCACGGCCTGCAGGTCAGTGACGATATGGCGGTGGCCATCGCCGCCCAGGCCTGCCTGCCGGTGTTGCGGCTCGGCTTGCGGCCCTACGACGGCTTCGTCGGCATCGTCGTGCATGGCGACGAAGTGCAGGTGCGGCGCGAGATCGTCGACGACGACGGCGTGGTGCACGAATACGACGACGTGCTGGCCGGCGAGGCGATGGAAGGCGGCCCGATGATGCTCTCGTGGCGCGACGTGAGCGAAGCCGGCGCGTCGGCCGAATGGGGCTACAACGTCGTCGTGCACGAGTTCGCGCACGTGCTGGACATGGGCGACGGCGTGGCCGACGGCATCCCGCCGCTGCCCAACGCTGCCGAGCGCGAACGCTGGCAGCAGGTGCTGCAGCGCGAGTACGACGCCTTCTGTGCGCGGGTCGAAGCCGGCGAGGACACGGTGCTCGACCCCTACGGCGCCGAAAGCCTGGAAGAGTTCTTCGCGGTGGCGACCGAAGCCTTTTTCGTCGCACCGCGCGACATGCGCGGCGAGCAGCCGGCGCTGTACGAACTGCTGCGCGGCTACTACCGCCAGGATCCGGCGGATTGAATAAGGACAGGCCGGACGTGCCGGCCTGTCATTCGCCCGAGCAGCGCTCAGGCCGCGGTGATCTCCGGCCGCGCCTTGTCGCTCTTTCGCGGCGGCTGGATGTCGAGCAGGATCTCGTCCTTGTCGTCGATGTCCACCGTCAGCCGGCCGCCGTCGACCAACCGGCCGAACAGCAGTTCGTCGGCCAACGCGCGGCGGATCGTGTCCTGGATCAGCCGCTGCATCGGCCGCGCACCCATCAGCGGGTCGAAGCCCTTCTTCGCCAGGTGCCGGCGCAAGGCGTCGGTGAAGGTGACCTCGACCTTCTTCTCGGCGAGCTGGCTTTCCAGCTGCAGCAGGAACTTGTCGACCACGCGCAGGATGATGTCCTCGTCCAGCGAACGGAAGCTGACGATCGCATCCAGCCGGTTGCGGAACTCGGGCGTGAACAGCCGCTTGATGTCGGCCATCTCGTCGCCCTGCTCGCGCCGCGAGGTGAAGCCGATCGTCGCCTTGTTCATCGTCTCGGCGCCGGCGTTGGTGGTCATGACGATGATCACGCTGCGGAAGTCGGCCTTGCGCCCGTTGTTGTCGGTCAGCGTGCCGTGGTCCATCACCTGCAGCAGCACGTTGAAGACGTCCGGATGCGCCTTCTCGATCTCGTCGAGCAGCAGCACCGCATGCGGCTTCTTGCTCACCGCCTCGGTCAAGAGCCCGCCCTGGTCGAAGCCGACATAGCCCGGCGGCGCGCCGATCAGCCGGCTCACCGCATGGCGCTCCATGTACTCGGACATGTCGAAGCGGATCAGCTCGATGCCCATGATGTAGGCCAGCTGCTTGGCAACCTCGGTCTTGCCGACGCCGGTGGGGCCGCTGAACAGGAACGAGCCGATCGGCTTGTCGGGCTTGCCCAGCCCGGAGCGCGCCATCTTGATGGCCGCGGCCAGCGCGTCGATGGCCGGATCCTGGCCGAAGACCACGCTCTTCAGGTCGCGGTCCAGCGTCTTCAGCTTGCCGCGGTCGTCGCTGGACACGCTGGCCGGCGGGATGCGGGCGATCTTGGCGACGATCTCCTCGACCTCGAGCCGGGTGATGGTCTTCTTCTGCTTGCTCTTGGGCAGGATGCGCTGCGCCGCGCCGGCCTCGTCGATGACGTCGATGGCCTTGTCGGGCAGGTGCCGGTCGTTGATGTACTTGGACGACAGCTCGGCCGCGGCCTGCAGCGCACCGACCGCGTACTTGACGCCGTGGTGCTCCTCGAAGCGCGACTTCAGGCCCTTCAGGATCTCGATCGTCTGCTCGACCGAGGGCTCGATCACGTCGATCTTCTGGAAGCGCCGCGACAGCGCCGCGTCCTTCTCGAAGATGCCGCGGTATTCGGTGAAGGTGGTCGCGCCGATGCACTTCATCGCGCCGGTGGACAGCGCGGGCTTCAGCAGATTGCTGGCGTCCAGCGTGCCGCCGCTGGCCGCGCCGGCGCCGATCAGCGTGTGGATCTCGTCGATGAACAGGATCGCATGCGGCTGGTCCTTCAACTGCTTGAGCACGCCCTTCAGCCGCTGCTCGAAGTCGCCGCGGTACTTGGTGCCGGCCAGCAGCGCGCCCATGTCCAGTGAATACACGGTGCTGGTGGCCAGCACCTCGGGCACCTCGCCCTGCGTGATGCGCCAAGCCAGGCCTTCGGCGATCGCCGTCTTGCCGACGCCGGCCTCGCCGACCAGCAGCGGGTTGTTCTTGCGCCGGCGGCACAGCACCTGGATCACGCGCTCGACCTCGTGCTCGCGGCCGATCAGCGGATCGATGCGGCCGTCGCGCGCCAGCTGGTTCAGGTTCTGCGTGAACTGGTCCAGCGGCGAGCCCTTGGTGTCGCCGCCCTCTTCCTTCTCCGACTCCGCGCTGGCGCCGTCGTTGGACTTGGTCGGCTCCGGCGGGTCGCTCTTCTTGATGCCGTGGGCGATGAAGTTGACCACGTCCAGCCTCGTGACGCCCTGCTGGTGCAGGTAATAGACGGCGTGCGAATCCTTCTCGCCGAAGATCGCCACCAGCACGTTGGCGCCGGTGACTTCCTTCTTGCCGCTGCCGGTGCTCTGCACATGCATGATCGCGCGCTGGATCACGCGCTGGAAACCCAGCGTCGGCTGCGTGTCCACCTCTTCGGTGCCGGAGACGGTGGGCGTGTTCTCCTTGACGAAGGTGACCAGGCTCTTGCGCAGGTCGTCGATGTTGGCGGCGCAGGCGCGCAGCACCTCGGCCGCCGACGGGTTGTCCAGCAGCGCCATCAGCAGGTGCTCGACGGTGATGAACTCGTGCCGCTGCTGCCGGGCCTCGACGAAGGCCATGTGCAGGCTGACTTCCAGTTCTTGCGCGATCATGCGGCCTCCATAGTGCACTGCAACGGGTGGCCGACACGTCGCGCCGCGGCCACCACCAATTCCACCTTCGTCGCGGCGACGTCCTTCGGATAGACGCCGCACACGGCACGCCCCTCATGATGGATCTTCAGCATGATCAGTGTGGCGGTTTCCAGGTCGCGCTGGAAGTACTGTTGCAGAACCATCACGACAAATTCCATGGGTGTGTAGTCGTCGTTCAGCATCAGCACCTGATACATGCGCGGCGGCTTGGTGCGCTGTGCCTTGCGTTCGGCCACGACCGCGCCTTGGCCCTCGTCCGGACGCGGCAGCGCGCGGGCCGGGTCGGCGGGTTTGGGCGTCTTGTCGGGCATGAGCCATTCTATAGAGTTGGTGCATCGCTCGTAGAGCCGGCACGGCTGCCCCGCGCATAGTGGGCATATTGCGGCTGAGCGGCGCGCTTCAAGCGGCCGGCACCGCGCGGACGGAATCGGTCAGCCGGGCGCCGGGTATGCTTGCGCTCCGGTTCCATCAACAGGAGTCGCCATGCCCAAGGCCCCGCGCAAGGCGGTGTCCACCAAGCGCCGCACGCCGCGCGCCAGAACCCCGTCGCCGGCGGACGCGCCGCCTCCGACGCTGCAGCAGGCCGGCGGTGCGGCAGTACGCTCGCTGGCGCGGCAGCTGCATGCCTGGACCGGCTCGCTGCTCGGCGGCGTGGGCACGGCCGCCGACATGTCGCTGGCGCTGGCCGCAGCGGCCGTGACCCGGCCCGGCCCGAAGGCGGCGGTCACCAAGGCCGCGGCATTGGTCAAGGACGCGCGCGAAGCCGCGGGCATGACGCTGGACGACCTGGGCGCCGCGCTTGACCTGAAGGATCCCACCTTCATGGCCCTGGTGGAAAGCGGCAAGGTCGGGCTGCCCTTCGAGCTGATCCTGCGCATGGCCACGATCCTCGGCAAGAACGACCCGGTCACCTTCGTGCTGCAGCTGACGCGCTCGTACAACCCTCGGGTGTGGAAGACGCTGGAGGCGCTGGGCATTGGCAAGCTGCTGCTGCAGGCCGGGCGCGAGCGCGAGTTCGCCAACATCTACCGCAGCCATGCCGCGGCGCGCCGGCTGTCGGACAAGGACTTCGCCGCCGCGCTGGCGTTCTCGGCCGCGGCCTTCGACAGCGCACTGGTGTTCCTGGGTTACGACAAGAAGCCGCCGCGCCGCGGCGACGGCGCGGCGCCGCCGGCCGCCGGCAATTGATCTGCAGCAAGGCGTCGCGCCGCCGCCGGTGCGACGCTGGCGAACCCCGCGGGAGCCGAGTTCAATGACCCACACGACGTTGCGCATCATCCACGACGAGCACGCCGCGCTGGCGGCGATGCTGCGCTCGATCCTGCTGCTGCTTTCGCAGCATCGCCGCAAGGGCACGCTGCCCGACTTCGCGACGCTGCGCGCGATGCTGTTCTACGTCGACGAGTTTCCCGAGAAGCGCCATCACCTGAAGGAGTCGGAACTGCTGTTCCCGAAGCTGCGCGCGCGCACCGCCGAGGCCGCCGAGGTGCTCGACCAGCTGGACCAGGACCATGCGCGCGGCGAGCACGCGATCCGCGAGCTGGAGCACGCGCTGCTGGCCTTCGAGATGATGGGCGAGGCGCGGCGCGAGGCTTTCGAGACCGCGGCGGCGCAGTACGTCGACTTCTACCTGCAGCACATGTCGGTGGAAGAGAAGCAGATCCTGCCGCTGGCCGAGCGCGTGCTGACGCCGCAGGACTGGGATGAACTCGGCGAGGCCTTCGGCGCCAACCGCGACCCGCTGACCGGCCACGAGCCCGAAGCCGACTACCGAGCGCTGTTCAGCCGCATCGTCAACGTCCTGCCCGCGCCCCTGGGCCTCGACGAGCGGCATTGAGCCGCTGAGCGGCGGCGCCTGCCTCAGGCGGCGGCGTCCTGCGCGCGCACCAGCAGCACCGGCACCGGGCTTTCGCGCAGCACCAGCTCGGCATCGCTGCCCAGCGTCAGCCGGCTCAGGCCCCGGCGCCCGTGCGTGCCCATGACGATCAGCCCGGCGCCGCTGTCGCGCGCCTCGCTCAGGATCAGGTCGCACACGCGCAGGCCGGGGTCGCTGCGCACCTTGCCGTCGGCGGCGACGCCCTGGGCACGCGCCTGCGCGGCGGCATCGGCGAGCAGCTTGTCGCCGGCAGCGCGCCAATCGTGCAGCAGCTGGTCCGACGGCGCGTAGATCGCCACATCGCCGATCAGCATGCGCGCGTCGACGACGTTCAGCAGTTGCAGCGACGAGCCCAACCGCTTGGCCAGCGCGATGGCTTCGTCGAGCCCGCGCTGCGCGGTGGCACTGCCGTCGATCGGTACCAGGATGCGCGAATACATGGTCTTCTCCTTGAAGCTGCTACGCTTGCCGCCGCCGCTGCTGCAGCGGCTCTCTTTTACCCCATCCCGCGCCGTCCCAGCGCCCGCCCGTCCGCCGTGTCCGAAGCCCAGCATATTGCCGTCCTCGACGACGAAGCCGACATCACCCGTCTGCTGGCCGCCTATCTGTCGAGCCACGGTTTCCGCGTCAGCCAGTTCCACGCCGGCCAGGCGCTGCTCGCGGCGATGGCCGCCGACCCGCCGGCGCTGGTGCTGCTGGACCTGGGCCTGCCCGGCGAGGACGGCTTCGCGATCGCGAGGCAGCTGCGCGAGCACTGGCAGTGCGGGCTGGTCATCGTCAGCGGCCGCGGCGATGCGGTCGACAAGGTCGTGGGGCTGGAGGTCGGCGCCGACGATTACGTGACCAAACCCTTCGACCTGCGCGAGCTGCTGGCGCGCATCCGTGCGGTGCTGCGCCGCATGGCGCCGCCGGCCGCTGCGCCGCAGCCCGCTGCGCCGGCGGCGCCGCGCAGCCGGCTGCGCTTCGACGGCTGGCTGCTCGACACGGCCGCGCGCAGCCTGAGCCATGCCGCCGAGGGCGAAGTCGCGCTCACCGGCGGCGAATTCGACCTGCTTTGCACCTTCGCGCAGCATCCGGGACGCGTGCTGTCGCGCGACTTCCTGCTCGAGGCCACGCGCGGGCGCGAGGCCGCGCCCTTCGACCGCACCATCGACGTCCAGGTCAGCCGCCTGCGCAGGAAGCTCGAGCCCGACGCCGTCGAGCCGCGCATCATCAAGTCGGTGCGCGGCGCCGGCTACCTGTTCGTGCCGGCAGTGGTCGCGGAATGACTACAGCTCACGCGGCCGCCGCGGCCGGCGGCGGCAATGCAGGCGAAAGCGGCGACACGCTGCTGTACGCGCTGTTCGACGCCTATCTCGACGCGCTGCTGCTGGTCGGCCACGACGGCCGCATCGTGCGCGCCAACCCGGCGGCGCATCCGCTGCTCGGCTACACGCAGGCCGAGCTGGTCGGCATGGAAGTCGACGCGCTGGTGCCGCAGGCGATGCGCGCGCAGCACGCCACCTTTCGCCAGCGCTACGGCGAGGCGCCGCGCGCGCGGCCGATGGGCACGCAGATGGAACTGGTGGCGCTGCGCAAGGACGGCAGCGAGGTGCTGGTCGAGATCGCGCTGAGCCCGCTGCAGGGTCAGGGGCGCTCGTACGTGGTGGCGGCGATCCGCGACATCGCCGCCTATCCGCGCGTGCAGCAGGCGCTGCAGCGCGCGCGCTACAGCGAACACCTGGCGCAGTTCGGCCGGCTGGCGGTGGATGCGCGCGAGCCGCGCGTGCTGCTCGACCAGGTGCCGGCGATAGCCGCCGAGGCCTTGCGCGCCGATGCGGTGCACGTCTACCTGCTCGACGCCAACGGCGCCGGCTTCGCGCTGGCCGGCGGCGCCGGCCTGCTCGACGGCGAGGCGCTGGGCATGCGCGTGCCCAACCATCCCGACACCGTGCCCGGCCGCGTCATGCAGCTGGGCCGCGCACTGACGCTGGCCGCCGCCGAGCCCGACGCCGGCACTGCGGGCGTCAAGATGCCCGCCGCCTGGCAGGCGGCGGGCATGCGCACGCTGCTGGCGGTGCCCTTGTCCGACCGCGGCCGCACCGTCGGCGCGCTGGCGGCATGTTCGCGGCTGCTGCCGCGCTTCGGCGCCGACGAGCTGCGCTTCCTCGAATCGCTGTCCAACCTGCTGGCCACCTGCCTGCAGCGCGCACAGTCCGAAGACGCGCTGCAGCACGCACTTCGGCTGGAAAGCGTCGGCCAGCTCACCGGCGGCATCGCGCACGACTTCAACAACCTGCTGACGGTGATCCAGGGCAACCTGCAGGTGCTCGAGGAGCTGCCGGCGCTGGCCGGCGACGGCCACGGCCGGCAGCTGCTGGCGGCGGCGCTGCGCGCGTCGCGCCGCGGCGCCGAGCTGACCGGCAAGCTGCTCGCCTTCTCGCGCCGGCAGGTGCTGCAGCCCAGCGCGCTGGACGTCGCCCAGCTGCTGCAGTCGCTGGCCGGCATGCTGCGGCGCACGCTCGACCAGCGCATCCGCATCGAGGTCGACGTGGCGCCGTCGTGCCCGCCGGTGCTGGCCGACCCCGGGCAGCTGGAGGCGGCGCTGCTGAACATTGCCATCAACGCCCGCGACGCGATGCGCGAAGGCGGCCGGCTGCGCTTCGCGGCGCTGCCCTGCGCCGCGCTGCCGGCCGGCTTGCGCGACAGCCTCGACGACCCGAGTGCGCGCGAGCAGGGTTTCGTGGCCATCGCCATCGGCGACAGCGGCAGCGGCATGTCCGACGAGGTCAAGCAGCGTGCCTTCGAGCCCTTCTTCACCACCAAGGAAGCGGGCCGCGGCACCGGGCTGGGCTTGAGCACGGTCTACGGCTTCGTCAAGCAGTCGCGCGGCGCGCTGACGCTGGACAGCGCGCCGGGCGCGGGCACGACGCTGACGCTGTACCTGCCGCGGCCCGGGTCGGCCGCCAACGAACGCGAAGGCCCGGCCGAGCCGCCGCATACGCTGCCGGCGGGGCTGAAGGTGCTGCTGGTCGAGGACGATGCCGAAGTGCGCGAGGTGGTGCGCGCCTTCCTGCTCGCGCTGGACTGCCGCGTGACGCAGGCTGCCAGCGGCGAGCAGGCGCTGCTCGAACTCGGGCCCGGCGCGGACTTCGATCTGCTGCTCAGCGACATCGCACTCGGCGCCGGCATGCGCGGCACGCGGCTGGCCGCGCTGGCGCAACAGCGGCTGCCGCGGCTGGCAGTGCTGCTGATGTCCGGCTACTCGGCCGAACTGCTGGATGCCGACCGCGACGCGCCGCTCGCCTGGGAACTGCTGCACAAGCCCTACTCGCGCGACGAGCTTGCGGCGGCCATGGCGCGGCTGATGGCCGCGCGTGCCGAATGAACCGCGGCTGATGCCGCGCGTGCCGAATGAACCGCGGCTGATGCCGCGTGGGGAATGAACCGCGGCTGATGACCGCGCGCGGCAGCCGCGCGGCAGCAGAAGCTGCCGCTGAAGCGCTACTGCAGCACCACGTCGGCCGGCGCCAGGCTGCGCTGCACGAATTCGGCCAGCGCCTCCACCTGCGGGATCTGGATGTCGCGGCGGCCTTTTTCGGCGAAGTGGATCAGCTGGTGGCGCGCCAGCCGCGACAGCGCGCGGCTCACCGTCTCCAGCGTCATGCCCAGGTAGTTGCCGATCTCGGCGCGTGTCATGCGCAGCGTGATCTGGTCGGTGCGCATGCCGCGCCGCGCCAGCGACTCGGCCCAGTAGCGCAGGAAGTCGGCCACGCGAGCGTCGGCGCTGAGCGTGCACACCGACATCAGCGCATCGCGGTCGTGCGCGAGCTCGCGGCTCATCGCCTCGTGCAGCAGGCGCAGCAACTCGGGCTGGCGCAGGCTGGCCTCGAGCAGCTGCTCGTAGCGCAGCACCCAGATCTCGCCGGTATCCATGGCCACCGCGTCGCAGGTGTAGCGGCCGCCGGCGATGCCGTCGAAGCCGAGCCAGTCGCCGCGGAACTTCAGCCCGACGACCAGCTCGCGCCCGTCCGGCGCCAGGTTGACGATCTTGAAGAAGCCCGAGTTCAGCACGTACAGGTTGCCGAAGCGCTCGCCGCTCTGGTAGATCAGGTCGCCGGCATGCACGATGCGGCGTTGCGGCACGAACACCTGATGCAGCAACGCCAGCGCCGCGGCGATCGACTGGCTGGCGCGGCGGTTGGCTTCGTCGCGCAATTCGCCGGCCGGCGCCGCGGGGTCCACGGCGGGCTCGGCGGCCCCGGCTGCGGCAGTGCTGCTGCTGAGCATGATGTTCCTCTGCGCTGTTGATCTTGCTGCGCATGCTAGGCAGCGCGTGCCAACCTTTTGTCAACCGCGCAGTTCGTTCGGTAACGCTGTGTGAACGGCGCGTAACCGCATGGTTGCGCGTCGGCCAGCGCTTGACGGCCGTCAAGCGCTGCAGCAAACGGCTTCTATAGCCTTCGCAAACCTGACATGCGCCTGCTCACCCACCCCCGGCCGCTCATGGGTCTCACCCGCTCGTCCCGCCCGATGCAGGCCGCTGCCGCGCCGTCGGCCGCCGAAGAGCAGGCCTGGCTCGAACAGGCGCGCACGCTGCAGCGCGCCGTGCGGGCCGGCCGCACGCAGCTGCTGCTGCGCGGCAAGAACCTGGGGCTGCTGTGCGACGACGACACGCTGCCGGCGGCGGTGTTCTTCCGCGCATCGGCCAGCGAACTCGGCGCGCACGTGGCGCACATCGGCATGAGCCTGTCAGAGCGCAGCCCGGCGCAGGAAGTGGCCCGCACCGCGCACCTGCTCGGCCGGCTCTACGACGCCATCGAATGCCAGGGGCTGGCCGGCGCGCTGGTCGGGCAGCTCGCCGAGCTGTCGGGCATTCCGGTCTACGACGGCATGGCGCTGAACGCCGCGCAGCTGACGCGGCTGGCATTGCTGCTCGGGCCCGAGTCGGCGCTGGCCGACAACCGCCGCGTCGCGCTGCAGGCGCTGCTGCTGCACAGCATCGCCTGACCCCGCCTCGAGCGGCCCGCGCACGGCACGGAGCGTTGCGCTCGATCAAGGCGGCAGCCCTACACGGGCTGAAGAATGTCTCAATGCGTGCTGACGCCAAGGCTGCAGCGCGACGCGGGAGCACATCGCATGCAATTGCGCTTTCTCGGGGGCGCCGGCACGAGCACCGGCTCGAAGCTGCTCGTCGAGCGCGACGGCCGCCGCCTGTTGCTCGACTGCGGGCTGTTCCAGGGCCTGAAGCAATGGCGGCTGCGCAATCGCGCCGCGCTGCCGGTGCCCAGCAGCTCGATCGACGCGGTGCTGCTGACACGCGCCGATCTGGCGCACAGCGGCTTCCTGCCGCGACTGGTGGAACTGGGTTTCCGCGGCCGGGTGTTCGCCACGCCGGCTACCGCCGAGCTGTGCCGGCTGCTGCTGCCTGAAGCCGGACGGCAGCAGGAGGAGGAAGCCCGCCTGGCCAACCGGCTCGGCTACAGCAAGCATGCGCCGGCGCTGCCGCTGTACAGCGAAGCCGCGGCGCGGCAGGCGCTGCAGCTGTTGCAGTCCTGCGTCGAAGGCGAAGACTTCGAGCCGCTGCCGGGTTGGATCGCGCGGTTCGCTCCGACCGGCCAGTCGCTGGGCGCGGCCAGCGTGCAGCTGCGCAGCGCGATGCATTCCGTGCTGTATGCGCCTACGCTCGGCCGCAGCGACGATGCGCTGTTGCCCGCGCCCGCGCCGCCCGAGGCCGCGCAGCAGGTGCTGCTGGGCGCCACCTACGGCAACCGCCATCACCGGTCGTCCGACGCGCTGGCGCGGCTGGCCAAGCTGATCGGCCGCACCGCCGCGCGCGGCGGCACGCTGCTGCTGCCGACGCCGCCCGACGGCACGCTGCTGCGCCTGCTGCAGGGCATCGCCCAACTGCGCTCCGCCGGCCGCATCCCCGACGTGCCGGTGCATCTGGACCCCGCGCTGGGGACGAAGTTGGTGTCGCTGTACGGCCGCCATGCGGCACGGACGCGCCTGGCTCCAGCCGACTTCGAGCGGCTGTTGCAAGCCGTGCAGGGCCCGCCGGATCCGGCGGCGCCCGGCATCGTCGTCGCCACCGAAGACCTGACGCACGGCGGCCCGCTGGCGCAGCAGCTGCTCGAGCTGCTGCCCGATGCGCGCCACGCCATCGCCTTCAGCTCGCAGCAGCCGGCCGGCACGCGCGGCGCCGCGCTGCTGGCGGGCGAGCCGCAGATCAAGCTGCACGGCGACTGGATCGGCGCGCGCGCCGAGGTGCTCGCGCTCGACGGCCTGTCGGGGCATGCCGACCGGCAGGGCCTGCTCGACTGGATCCTGCAGCTGCCCGCCGCGCCGCAGCACCTGTACCTGATGCACGGCGAACCCGAGGCGGCGGACAGTCTGCGCCAAGCTGTCGCCGAGAGGCGCGACTGGCCCTGCAGCGTGCCCGACCATCTGGAGATGGTGCACCTGCGCGAGGCCGTGCCCGCCGAAGAGCACGACGTCGCGGCCGGCGACTGAGCGCCGGCCCGGGAACGGCCGGCGGCGGCGCGCGGGCTCAGCCTTTGGCCGAGGCGGCGAATTCGTCGAAGGCAGCCACTGCGCTGGCGGCGTACATCAGCGACGGGCCGCCGCCCATGTAGGTGGACAGGGCCAGCGTCTCGTCGACTTCCTGCCGCGTGGCGCCCAGCCGCACCAGCGCCTTGGCGTGAAAGCCGATGCACGGGTCGCAGCGTACGGCCACGCTCAGCGCCAGCGCGATCAGTTCCTTGGTCTTGGCATCCAGCACGCCCGCTGCGGTGGCGGCGCGGGCGAGTTCGTTGAAGGCCTTCATGGCTTCCGGCGTGCTGCCCCGCAGCTGGGCCAGATTCGACGATACGGCCTGGGTCAGATCGCGGTAGCCGCGGGTGCCGTTCTGCAAGGTTTGCTCCTCGGGTTGGGGGTCAGGATTCGAGCTTGCGGATGCCCATCAGCTTGAGCACGTACTTCTCGTACACCGGCTCGGAGCTGCCGTTCTTCATCTTGTACATGAAGTACTTCTCGAAGCCGATCTTGGCCAGGTGCACCCATTTGCCCTTCTTGAACCAGTTGACGTTGCGCGGCGGAATCTGCGGCAGCGCGACGAAGGCAGCGCCGGTGTCGCCCATGTCCGCCAGACAGATCGCGTTCCAGGTGGCCTTGGTCTGGACCGGCTGGCCCGCCAGTTCGGCAGCGATGTTGTGCGCGATGGCCGTGACCATGGTCTCGATCATGTAGCCGGTCTTGGGCGCGCCGGTGGGCACCGGCGTGACCTCCACCGGCGGAATGGCCACGCACACGCCGGCAGAGAAGATGTTGCGGTACTTCTTGCTGCGCTGGTACTCGTCGATCACCACGAAGCCGCGCGGGTTGCACAGGCCTTCGACCGCCGCCACCGCGTCCACGCCCTTGAAGGCCGGCAGCATCATGCTGTACTTGAAGGGCAGCTCGTGCTCCTTCTTCAGCTGCCCGGCGTCGTCGAGCTCGCTGACGAACATCTTGCCCGCTTCGACCTTGGTGACCTTGGCGTTGCAGATCCACTTGATGTCGTTGTTGCGCAGCTCGCTCTCCAGCATCGTCTTGCTGTCGCCGACCCCGCCCAGTCCCAGGTGGCCGATGTAGGGCTCGCTGGTGACGTAGGTGATCGGCACCTTGTTGCGCAGCTTGCGCTTCTTCAGGTCGGCGTTGAAGATGAAGGCGAACTCGTAGGCCGGTCCGAAGCAGGAGGCGCCGGGCAACGCGCCGATGATCGCCGGCCCCGGATCCTGCACGAACGCCTGGTAGCGGGCGAAGGCCGTCTCGGCATGGTCGACCACGCAGACCGACTGCGTATGCCCGTCGGGCCCGGCACCGGGCACCTCGTCGAAGCTGAGCTTCGGGCCGGTGGTGATGACCAGATAGTCGTAGTCGAGCGCACTGCCGTCCTGCAGCTCCAGGCGGTTGCCCTCGGCGTCGATTCTGGTCACGCGCTGGGCGATGAACTCGATGCCCTTCTTCTGCAGGTGCGGGCGGATCGGAAAGGTGATGGTGTCGCGCTGCCGCCAGCCGACGGCCAGCCACGGATTGGACGGCACGAACTGGAAATAGTCGACCGCATTCACCACGGTGACGCGGTGCGACTTGTCCAGCTTCTCGCGCAGTTCGTAGGCAGCAGGCATGCCGCCGGTGCCGGCGCCGAGGATCACGATGTGGGCCATGAACGTCTCCTTCTGGTCGTACAAAGTCGCCGCATTGCGTGCGCTGCGTCAGCGCCTATCGTCCTGCGGCTGCCGCAGCACCGCATTGACCTGCTGCAACTGGTCTTCGTCGAGCCGGCCGGCCAGCGCCGCCAGGCGCAGCCGGTCCAGCAGCAGCGCCGCGCGCGCGCGCAGCAGCGCCAGTTCGGCACCCGCGGCATCGTTTTCGGCATTCAACAGCTCCAGCGTCGTGCGCTCGCCGACCTCGCGGCCGGTGCGCGTCGCGTCCAGCCGCGCACGCGTGGCGCGCAGCGCCTCGTCCAGCGCCGCGACGCGCGAGGCGCCGACCGTCAGGCCGAGCCAGGCGGCGCGCGTCTGCAGCGCCACCTGCTGCGCCTGCTGCCCGGCTTCGGCAGTGGCCTTGGCCGCCAGACGCAGGCTCTCCTCCTCGCGCGCGCTGCGCCAGCCGCCGCTGTACAGCGGCACGTTCAGCTGCACGCCGATCAGCGCATTGGTCTGGCTGTTGGTGGCCGAGCCGAAGTCGCCGCTGCCGCTGAGCCGGTCCTGGCCGACGCTGGCCACCAGGTCCAGCGACGGTGCCGCGGCGGCGCCGTAGCGCGCGGCCTCCTGCCGGGCGGCCTCGACGCCGGCCGCCTGCATGCGCAGCTGCAGGTTGCCGGCATGCGCGTCGGCCAGCCAGACGGCCAGCGCCTGCATTTCATGGGGCACCGCCGCCGCGCCGAAGCGCAGCGCGCCCATCTGCTCGGCGTTCCAGCCGGTCAAGTCGGCCAGCGCGGTCTGCTTCAGCGCCAGCTCGGTTTCGGCGGCCAGCACTTCCGCACGCACCGCCTGCGCGCGTGCCGCCGCCTCGTGCGTATCGGTGACCGGCGCGTCGCCGAGCTTGAAGCGGTCGCGCGCCTCGGCGAGCGAGCGCTCCACCGCCTGCTGCTGGCGGCGCTGCACGCTCAGGCCCTCGGCGGCCAGCGCCGCGTCGAAGTAGCGCTCGGCCACGCGCAGCATCAGCGCCTGCTGCGCGGCGTGCCACTCGAGCTCGGCCACGTCGGCCGACAGCTCGAGCTGGCGCTTTTGCGCGTCGCGCTCGCGGTTGAGCAGCGGCTGGCGCGCCTGCAGCGCCCAGCGCGTGGCCGTGCCGCCGTTGATCGAAATGTCGAAGTTGGCGCCGTCCACGGTGCCGAAGCCCGGCGCCGAGAAGCGCGCACCCTGCGTCGAGGTGTCGCCATTGGCCACGCCCACGGTGCCGCTCAACTGCAGCGACGGCCGCCACAGCGACGCACCCTGCTCGCGCCGCGTCGCGCCTGCCGCGCGCGCCTCGCGTGCGGCGGCGTACTGCATGTCCGCGCCTTGCGCGGCGCGCCAGGCGTCGACCAGGTCCAGCGCATGCGCCGGCAGAGCGCCGCTCAGGGCGGCAGCGAGGACGAGCACGCAACGCGTTGCACGCATGGCTGCCTCAGCCGCCGGCGAGGACGCGAACGGGTTGCCGGGAAGTCATGTCAATCCTTGTGAGGGTTGAGGAACGAGCCTGGAAAGGCGATGGCGATAGGCCACGTAGTACAGCAGCGGAATGACCACCAGCGTCAGCAGCGTCGACACCAGGATGCCGAAGATGAGCGCGATGGCCAGGCCGTTGAAGATCGGGTCGTCGAGGATGAAGACCGCGCCGAGCATGGCCGCCAGCGCGGTCAGCAGGATCGGCTGCGCGCGCGTGGCCGCGGCCGAGACCACGGCCTGCTCGAACTCGACGCCCTGGCGCAGCTGCAGGTTGATGAAGTCCACCAGCAGGATCGAGTTGCGCACGATGATGCCGGCCAGCGCGATCATGCCGATCATGCTGGTGGCGGTGAACTGCGCGCCCAGCAGCGCATGGCCGGGCATCACGCCGATGACGGTCAGCGGGATCGGCGCCATGATGATCAGCGGCGTCAGGTAGCTGCCGAACTGCGCCACGACCAGCAGGTAGATCAGGATCAGCCCCACCGCGTAGGCCAGGCCCATGTCGCGGAAGGTTTCGTAGGTGATCTGCCATTCGCCGTCCCACTTGAGCGTGTAGCCGCGGTACGGGTCGGCCGGCTGGCGGATGAAGGCCTCGCCCAAGCTGCCGCCGCCGGGCACGGTGATGTGCGCCAGCTTCGAGCGCATCTCGAACATGCCGTACAGCGGGCTGTCCACCGCGCCGGCCATGTCGGCCACCACGTAGTTCACTGGCAGCAGGTCCTTGTGGTGGATCGGCTGTTCGCGCAGCGTGTCGCTGACCGTCACCAGCTCGCGGATCGGCACCAGCGCGCCCCTCGCGTTGCGCACGCCCAGCGCAAGCAGCGTGTCAAGCTCGCCTTGCCAGTCGGCCGGCAGCTGGATCGTCGCCGCCGCCGGGTACTTGCTCTGGTCGTGCAGGTAGGCCGTGGCTTCGCCGGCCAGGCCGGCGCGCAGCGTGGAGACGATCTCCTGCTGCGCCACACCCAGCATCGCTGCCTTGCGCCGATCCACCAAAAGCAGCGTGCGCGGCGCGTCGGCGATGCTCGAATCGTCGATGTCGACCACACCCTCGGTGGCGGCGAACACCGCGCGCACCGCCTTGGCCACCTGGCGGCGGCCCTCGGCGTCGGGGCCGTAGATCTCGGCCACCAACGGCGACATCACCGGCGGGCCGGGCGGCACTTCGACCACCTTGAGGTTGGCGCCGTGGCGCATCGCGATGGCCTGCAGCTCGGGGCGCACGCGCGTGGCGATGGCGTGGCTCTGTTCGCTGCGCTGGTGCTTGTCGGCCAGGTTCACCTGGATGTCGCCGAGCTCGCCGCCGCTGCGCAGGTAGTACTGCCGCACCAGGCCGTTGAAGTTGATCGGCGCGGACGTGCCGGCATAGGCCTGGTAGTCGGTGACCTCGGGCAGCGTCGCCAGGTGCGCGCCCAGCTCGCGCAGCAGCGCGGCGGTCTTTTCCAGCGGGGTGCCGGCCGGCATGTCGACCACCACCTGGAACTCCGACTTGTTGTCGAAGGGCAGCATCTTCAGCTGCACCAGCCCCAGCACCGGCAGCGCGACCGAGACGACGATCAGCGCCAGCACGCCCAAACCCAGCAGCGCGCGGTTGCGTGCGCCGCGCGCCGGGTCGAGCAGCGGGCGGAAGATGCGCGCGAACAACGGCGCCAGCTTCGCCGACAAGCCGTGCGGCTTGGACTGATCGCCGTGCTGCGGCGGCAGCGCCTTCATCCAGATGCGTGCCAGCCACGGCGTGACCACGAAGGCCACGGCCAGCGACAGCAGCATGCCCATGCTGGCGTTGATGGGGATCGGGCTCATGTACGGCCCCATCAGCCCGGACACGAAAGCCATCGGCAGCAGCGCGGCGATGACGGTGAAGGTGGCCAGGATGGTCGGGCTGCCGACCTCGTCGACCGCGCCGGGAATGATCTGCACCAGGCTCTTGCCGGGGTACAGCTGCTGGTGGCGGTGAATGTTCTCGACCACGACGATGGCGTCGTCGACCAGGATGCCGATCGAGAAGATCAGCGCGAACAGCGACACGCGGTTGAGCGTGAAGCCCCAGGCCCAGCTGGCGAACAGCGTCACCGTCAGCGTCAGGATCACCGCGCTGCCGACGATCGCCGCTTCGCGCCGGCCGAGCGCGATGAACACCAGCGCCACCACCGCGGCGGTGGCGAAGAGCAGCTTCTGGATCAGCTTGACGGCCTTGTCGTTGGCGGTGGCGCCGTAGTTGCGCGTCTCGGCGACTTCCACGTCGTGCGGGATCACGGTGTTGCGCAGTGCGTCCACCCGCTGCATCAGTGCGTCGGCCACGTCGATGGCGTTCTCGCCCGGCTTCTTGGTGATGCTGATCGTCACCGCCGGGAACTCGCCGCCGTCCTTGCCCGCAATGCCGTGCCACACGTAGCGCTGCGCCGGCAGCGGCCCGTCGCTGACCGCGGCCACGTCCTGCACGAACACCGGCTTGCCGTCGCGCACGCCGACGATCAGCTCGGCCACCTCGCGTGCATCCTGCAGGAAGGGCCCCGATTCCACCGCCACGGCCCGGTTGCCGCTCAGCAGCTCGCCCACCGGCAGGCCGAGGTTGGCCGATTGCAGCGCCCGGCGCAGGTCGGGCACGGTGACGCCGGCACCAGCCAGGCGCGCGGGGTCGATGTCGACGCGCACCGCACGGCCCGGGCCGCCGACCGTCTGCACCTCGCGCGTGCCGGGCACGCGCTTCAATTCCGCTTCGACGCTGTGCGCCACGCGCTCGAGCTCATAGGCGCCCAGCTCCGGATTGCGGCTGAACAGCGTCAGCGTGACGATCGGCACGTCGTCGATGCCCTTGGGCTTGATGATCGGATCCAGCACGCCCAACCCCTTGGGCAGCCAGTCGGCGTTGGCGTTGACGGTGTCGTACAGCCGCACCAGCGCCTCGATGCGCGGCACGCCGACCTTGAACTGCACGGTCACCACCGCCAGCCCGGGCCGCGAGACCGACATCACGTGCTCGACGCCGGAAATCTGCGCCAGCACCTGCTCGGCGGGCGCGGCCACCATCTGCTCCACGTCGCGCACCGAGGCCCCGGGGAACGGGATCAGCACGTTGGCCATCGTGACGTCGATCTGCGGCTCTTCCTCGCGCGGCGTCACCAGCACCGCGAAGATGCCCAGCAGCAGCGCCACCAGCGCCAGCAGCGGCGTGATCTGCGCCGACTGGAAGGTGGCGGCAATGCGCCCGGAGACGCCCAGGCGCGCGGTCATCGGCGCTCCTCGGCACCCTGACGCGCCGCGGCCTGCGCATCGAGGGCCACGCGCTCGCCGGCCGACACGCCGGACAGGATCTCGACCTCGCCGCCCAGCGCGCGGCCCAGGCGCACGTAGCGCAGCAGCGCGGCGCCCTGGTCGTCAACCACGTACACGCCACTCATCTCGGCGCGGCGCACGACCGCCGTGCGCGGTACGTACAGCCGCGCGGAGGCCTGCGCGCCGGCGCTGTCGGGCAGCCAGACGCGCGCGAACAGTCCCGGCGCCACCCCTTCGATGCCCGGCGGCAGCGCAATGCGCAGCTGCACGGTGTGCGTGGCCGCATCCACGGCGGGCAGGCGCTGCACCTCGCGCGCATCGAGCCAGCGGCGCGCCTCGGGCAGACCGGGGAATTCGACGCGCACGCCCTGCACCGGCGGGTTCCAGGCGCTGTGCGGCACGGCCGCGCTGACGCGCAGCGCGCCGGGCTCGTACAGCGTCATCAGCGCGCGCCCCGGCAGCGCCATGTCGCCCTGCGACACCGGCACGTCGGCGACGATGCCGGCATAGGGCGCGCGCAGCACGTGCAGCCCCGACTGCGTGCGCGCCGCGCCGGCCTGCGCCTGCAGCGCCGCGGCCTGCGCCTGCGCCGCCTTGAACTGCGACTCGGCACGCTCCAGCGCGGCCTGGCTGATGTACTGCTTCTGGTGCAGCTGCTGCTGGCGCTGCAGGTCCTTGGCCGCCACGTCCAGCAGCGCCTGCGCCTGGCGCAGCTGCGCATCGCTGGCGCTGGCGCTTTGCTCGGCGGTGCGCGCGTCGATGCGCGCCAGCACCTGGCCGGCCCTGACCGCATCGCCGGCCTTGACGTCCAGCGACGTGACCGCACCCGCCACCTGCGCGGCCACCACCGTCTGGCGCACCGCCTCGACCACGCCGTCGAAGCCGCTGAGCGCCGCTGCGCCGCTGCTGCGCACCGGCGCAGTGGCCAGCTGCGGCGCCGCCGCCAGCGCCGCAGGCGCCTGCAGCAGCAGGCCCAGCGCCATCAGCAGGCTCGGAATCAGCGGTCTTGCGGCCATGGTCGGGTCTTGCGCGGCAGTCTCGATGGGTTTATTATTTGCGCCATCAATTGAATAGTCAAGTGCGCATTTTTGCAAACCCGCGACAAGGAAGGCGCATTCAGGCATGATGTCGATCCCGATCAACACGGCCTGTGCCCGCATGCAGGATCTGCCGAAGGAAGCGCTGGAGAAGGTGGCCGCCTATTTCCAGGCACTGTCCGAGCCGACGCGCCTGGCGCTGCTGAACCAGCTGCGCGGCGGCGAGCGCAGCGTCGGCGAGCTGGCGCAGCTCACCGGCTTCACCGTCGCCAACGTGTCGCGCCACCTGGCGCTGCTCGGCAGCCACGGCCTGGTGGCGCGCGAAAGCCGCGGCACCAACGTCTACTACCGCGTCGCCGATCCCTCCGTCTACCAGTTGTGCGACGTGGTCTGCGCCAACCTGGCGCGCCAGTACGAGCGCACGGCCGCCGAGCGCGCGCTGTTCGCGGCCGCCGCACCGGCGCCTGGGCGCGCCCGCTCACGCAGCCGTGCCGTCCGAAGCACTTGAACCGCCAGGATCTCGTGAAGCCCTCCCGCCGCCGCCGCAAGCCGCCGGGCGAGATGCGCTGACGCTGGCGCTGCTGCCCCCTTCGACACTTCCAGGAAAGGACATCCCATGACGACCCACACCCTGCCTCTGCCTGGGGCGCCCGCGCCCGGCGATGCCGATCGCCGCACCTGGCTCATCGCCACCACGGCCGCGGGCGGCGCGGCCGTGGCGGCCACCGCCGTGCCCTTCGTCGCCTCCTTCGCGCCCAGCGAGCGTGCCCGCGCCATGGGCGCCGCCGTCGAGGTGGACATCGGCGACATCCCGCCGGGCGGCATGAAGACCGTCGAATGGCGCGGCAAGCCGGTGTGGATCGTGCGCCGCACGCCGCAGATGGTGGCCGCACTGCAGGCGCCGAATCCGGACCTGGCCGACCCCGATTCCCTGCGCGACCAGCAGCCGCCCTATGCCGCCAACGCCACGCGCTCGTTGCAGCCTGAGGTGTTCGTCGCCGTCGGCATCTGCACGCACCTGGGTTGCTCGCCGACCGCCGTGCCCGCCGGCAGCGCCAACCCCAGCCTGCCGGCCGACTGGCAGGGCGGCTTCTTCTGCCCCTGCCATGGGTCGACCTTCGACGGCGCCGGCCGGGTGTTCAAGAACAAGCCCGCGCCGACGAACCTGGAGATCCCGCCCCACCGCTTCCTGAGCGCTTCGCGCCTGCTGATCGGCGAAGACTCGGCTTCGGCATGACGGACTTCAGCGATCCGGCCGGCACCTGGAACCAGCGCTTCGCGGCCGAGGCTTATCTGTTCGGCACCGAGCCGAACGCGTGGCTGCGCGAGCATGCCGGCGTCTGGCAACCGGGCCAGCGCGTGCTGTGCGTGGCCGACGGCGAAGGCCGCAACAGCGTCTGGCTGGCACGGCGCGGGCTGCAGGTCGAGGCCTTCGATATCGCCGAAGCCGGCGTCGCCAAGGCGCGCCGCCTGGCCGCCGAGCAAGGCGTGGCGGTGGACTACCAGGTGGCCGGCTGCGACGGCTTTGCCTGGCCCGAGGCAAGCTGCGACGGCGTGGCGGCGATCTTCGTGCAGTTTGCCGACCCCGTCTTGCGCGAGCGCCTGTTCGCGCGCATACACAACAGCCTGAAGCCCGGCGGCACGCTGCTGCTGCAGGGCTACACGCCGCAGCAGCTGGAGTACCGCACCGGCGGTCCGCCGCTGGCCTCGCACCTGTACACGCCCGAGCTGCTGCGCGAGGCCTTCGCTGCGATGGACATCGTCGAGCTGCGCGAGTACGAGGCCGAGCTGGCCGAAGGCAGCGGCCACCGCGGCCGCTCGGCGCTGATCGGCTTGGTCGCGCGGCGGCGCTGAGTCCGCATCAGACGATGCGCGAGAAGCGCTCGCGCTGCGCGCTGTCCTGCAGCCAGCGGTCGAAGACCATCGCCACCGCGCGCACCACGTACCAGCCGCTGGCCGTGACCTGGATGGCGCCGGGCTCGATCTGCACCAGCCCGGCCTCGGCCATCGGCTGCAGCGCCTGCAACTCGCGCTCGAAGTACTCGCGCATGCGGATCAGGTGCGCCAGCTCGATCGACTCGAATTCCACCCTGCCCTGGCACATCAGCGCCATGATCACCGCGCGGCGCAGCACGTCGTCGCGCGTCAGCGCGATGCCGCGCTGCACCGGCAGCTGGCCCTGGCGCAGCGCGTCGTAGTACTCGGGCAGCGTCTTCACGTTCTGGTAGTAGGTGGCGCCGATCTTGCCGATCGCCGACACGCCCAGGCCGACCAGGTCACAGTCGGGCTGCGTGCTGTAGCCCTGGAAATTGCGGTGCAGCCGGCCCTGGCGCTTGGCCACCGCCAGCGAGTCGTCGGGCAGCGCGAAGTGGTCCATGCCGATGTAGTGGTAGCCGCGCGCGAAGAAGCCGGCGATGGCGTCGCCGAGCATGGCCACGCGCTGCGCGGCGCTGGGCAGATCGGCCGAGACGATGCGCCGCTGCGGCTTGAAGCGCTGCGGCAGGTGCGCGTAGGCATACAGCGCGATGCGGTCGGGCCGCAGCTCGCCGATCTGCGCCACGGTGCGCGCGAAGCTCGCCGGCGTCTGCCGCGGCAGGCCGTAGATCAGGTCGGCGTTGATCGACTTGAAACCCAGGCCGCGCGCCGCGCTCATCAGCTCGCGCACGCTGTCGAAGGGCTGGATGCGGTGCACCGCCTGCTGCACCTGCGGATCGAAGTCCTGCACGCCGAAGCTGATGCGGTTGAAGCCGAGTTCGCGGCAGTGGGCCAGGCGCTCGGGCGTGACGGTGCGCGGGTCGACCTCGATCGACATCTCGCAGCTTTCGCCGATGGCGAAGGCGCGGTGCAGCGAAGCCATCACGCGCCCGAGTTCGGCGTCGGACAGGAAGGTCGGCGAGCCGCCGCCGAAGTGCAGCTGCGATACCGGCTGGCCGGCGCGTGTCGCGGCGACGATGCGCTCGATCTCCAGGTCCAGCACGTCCAGGTATTCGGCGGCGCGCTCGTGGTGCCGCGTGATGACCTTGTTGCAGGCGCAGTAGTAGCACAGCGATTCGCAGAACGGGATGTGCACGTATACCGACAGCGGCGCCAGCGTCGCGCCGATGCCGCCCTGGGTGCGCTGCTGCAGCGCCTGGCGCAGATCCTGCTCGCCGAAGGCCTCGACGAAGCGGTCGGCAGTGGGGTAGGAGGTGTAGCGGGGCCCGGGGGTGTCGAACTGGCGCAGCAGCGATTCGGACAGCGCCGCAGCGGCCTCGCCGCGCGCCGTCCTGCCGTTGCGCTCGGGCGCGGTGGTCACGGTCATGAGCCGGCATCGTGCCCGAGCGGCGATCCGCCGGATTTGATCTGGCGCAAAGCCGCCGCTGCAGCGCAGCCGAACAATGACCCCCCTGCCGCCCACCGAAGGCAACGCGTCGTGTCCTGCCCATGAGCACCCCAGCCACCGAGGCCCCGATCCGGGCGGCGGAATTCAAGGTCGCCTGCTCCAACTGCAACCTGCGCGAGTTGTGCCTGCCGGTGGGCTTTTCCGAACGCGAGCTCGACCGCCTGGACACCCTGGTCGCAACGCGGCGCACGGTCAAGCGCGGCGAACTGCTGTTTCGCACCGGCGACGCCTTCGAGTCGCTGTTCGCGGTGCGCACCGGCTTCTTCAAGACGCGCGTGTCCTCCGAGGACGGGCGCGACCAGGTCACGGGTTTCCAGATGGCCGGCGAGCTGCTCGGCCTGGACGGCATCAGCAGCGACCGCCACAGCTGCGACGCGGTGGCGCTGGAGGACTCGCAGGTCTGCGTCATTCCCTACGGCCAGCTCGAATGCCTGTCGCGCGAGTTCACCGACCTGCAGCGCCAGTTCCACAAGATCATGAGCCGCGAGATCGTGCGCGACCAGGGCGTGATGCTGCTGCTGGGCAGCATGCGCGCCGAGGAACGGTTGGCGGCCTTCCTGCTGAACCTGACGCAGCGGCTGCAGGCGCGCGGCTTCTCGCCGTCGTCGCTGGTGCTGCGCATGACGCGTGAGGAGATCGGCACCTACCTGGGGCTGAAGCTCGAAACGGTGAGCCGCTGCTTCTCGAAGTTCCAGGAAGACGGCATCCTCGCCGTCAAGCAGCGGCAGATCCAGGTGCTGGACCCGGACGCGCTGCAGAAGATCGTCGGCGGCGCCAGCTGCTGAGCGGCCCCGCCGCCCGAGCGCCGAAGCGGGACGCCTGGCGAAACCGGACTTCCGCCCTGCCGCTGTATTCCCTGCAGCCCATCGACGCACTGATGCGTGCCGCCCCGGTGCGCGGCGCGCTGGCGATCGGGCTGCGCGGGCGAGCATCGAACCCCTGGCTCGCGCCCAGCGCGCAGGGCACACCGGCGGCGTGGCCGGGCAGTCCGGCAGCGGCGCCGCCACTGCGCTGATGCCGGATAGACACCTGCGCTGCACGCAGGCGCCACCCTGCTGCCTGAGCTCGCGCACCAAGCTCGCGCACCAAGCTCACGCACCAAGGCGCCCATCGGGTCGGCCGCGTCCAGTTGCGCACGGCGCTCGGCCGGGGGCCCCCGCGATACAAGACCTGCTCGGCGGGCAAATCTCCGGCTGTTTTACGGCCGTCGGCGATTACCTGCCCCATCTCGCATCAGGCCGCCTGCGCCTTTTGGGGGCAGCACGGGGCCAAGCAGATCCCTCTTCATGCCCGACGTCGCGACCTTTGCGGAGCAAGGTCTGGAGCAGCTCACGCTGGCTGAGTACTTTGGCGTGTGGGCAAGCACCGGCGTGCCGCGCCCTGCGCGCGAACGCGCCGCCGCGGCAATTGCACGGGTCGTCCAACAGCCGAAGACGATCGAAGGGTTGGTCAAGATCGGTGTCGAGGCTGCGCAGGTCAGCCCCGAGACGTTTGAAGCGGGCATTCGGACCAGCCACGCCGAATGGGGACGGCGCCTGCGCGCCATCGGCTTCAAGCCGGAGTCTTGAACACGCTGACGCTCACGAGCAAGTGCGGCTCTGCGTCAGACCGACGGCCCAGATCCAGACGCGCGACCGCCGCAGCCCGAGCAAGGCGAACGCCCGTTCTTCCCCTGTGCTGCCGGCCAGGCCCGACAGGGCCATCGTCTCGTCCTCGGCCAAACACGACCAGGGTCACTTTGCGGAAGCAGACCTGGAGGAACTCACGCGCCGCCTGCCTCACCTGAAGCCGAGCCCGCAGGCGCGGGCAGGTCCGCATTGCCGCCAGAACCATGGAATCGGCGGCCTTGGGCCAACTTGCCGCGTCCGCCGCTGCCGGCTGACGAACTGCGGCAGGCGCACAGCCGCATGACCCCGCTGCAGCCGATGCCCCCTGCCGGCTGAAGGGAGCGGCAGCGAGCGGCGGCCACGGAGCGCGTCTCTAGAATGCGCCGCAATGTCCCTGCTCCTGCTGCTCCTGCTGCCTTTCGTCGGCAGCGTGATCGCCGCGCTGTTGCCGACCAACGCACGCGACCTGGAGTCGTCCTGGGCGGCGCTGGTGGCGCTGGCCGTGGCCGTGCCGCTGGCGCTGCTCTATCCCGAAGTGGCCAACGGCGGCGTGATCAGCGAGCGCCTGCCGTGGCTGCCCGCGCTGGGGCTGGACATCGTCGTGCGCCTGGACGGCTTCGCCTGGATGTTCGCGATGCTGGTCAGCGGCATGGGGCTGCTGGTGGTGGTCTACGCGCGCTACTACCTGTCGCCCGACGACCCGGCGGCGCGCTTCTATTCGCTGCTGCTCGGCTTCATGGGCGCGATGCTCGGCGTCGTGGTCTCGGGCAACCTGCTGCAGCTGGTGCTGTTCTGGGAGCTGACCAGCATCTTCAGCTTCCTGCTCATCGGCTACTGGACGCACCGCAAGGACGCGCGCCGCGGCGCGCGCATGGCCTTCACCGTCACCGCCAGCGGCGGCCTCGCCCTGCTGGCCGGCGTGCTGCTGCTCGGCCACATCGTCGGCAGCTTCGAGCTCGACGCGCTGCTCGCCGCCGGCGACCTGGTGCGTACGCACGCGTGGTACCCGTGGATCCTGGGCCTGATCCTGCTGGGCGCGCTGACCAAGAGCGCGCAGTTCCCGTTCCACTTCTGGCTGCCGCATGCGATGGCCGCGCCGACGCCGGTGTCGGCCTACCTGCATTCGGCGACGATGGTCAAGGCCGGCGTGTTCCTGCTGGCGCGGCTGTGGCCGGTGCTGGCCGGCACCGATGCCTGGTTCTGGATCGTCGGCGGCGCCGGGCTGGCGACGCTGCTGCTCGGCGCCTATGCGGCGATGTTCCAGAACGACCTGAAGGGCCTGCTCGCCTATTCGACGATCAGCCACCTCGGGCTGATCACGCTGCTGCTGGGCCTGAACAGCCCGCTCGCCGCGGTCGCGGCGGTGTTCCACATGATGAACCACGCGACCTTCAAGGCTTCGCTGTTCATGGCCGTGGGCATCATCGACCACGAAACCGGCACGCGCGACATGCGCCGCCTCTCGGGGCTGTTCCGCGCGATGCCGATCACCGGCACGCTGGCCATCGTAGCCAGCGCGGCGATGGCCGGCGTGCCGCTGCTCAACGGCTTCCTGTCCAAGGAGATGTTCTTCGCCGAGACGGTGTACGTCCGCGCCAACCCGGCGGTCGAAATCGGCCTGCCGGCGCTGGCCACGCTGGCCAGCGTGTTCGCCGTCGTCTACTCGCTGCGCCTGGGCCACGGCGTGTTCTTCGGCCGCGCGCGCAGCGACACGCCGCGCGAGCCGCACGAGCCGGTGCACTGGATGCGCGTGCCGGTGGAGCTGCTGGTGCTGGCCTGCGTGGTCGTCGGCGTGGCGCCGGCCTGGTCGGTGGGCTGGCTGCTGGCCACCGCGGCGCGGCCGGTGGTCGGCGGCACGCTGCCCGACTACAGCCTGGCCGTCTGGCACGGCTTCAACACGCCGCTGCTGATGAGTCTGACGGCCACCGCCGGCGGCCTGCTCGTCTACCTGCTCTTCGGCGCTCGCATGCGGCGGCGCCGCGCACGCAGCGCACCGCTGATGGCCGGCGACGGCCAGCGCCTGTTTCAGTGGCTGCTGGCCGGCGCCACGCTGCTGGCACGCCGGCTGCTGCGCCTGTTCAGCACGCGGCGGCTGCAACTGCAACTGCTGGCCATGGTGCTCGCCGCCGGCATCACCGGCCTGGCCTCGGCGCTGATCGTGCCGCTGACCTGGGGCGACCGCGCGCGCGTGCCGGCCACGCCGGAGTTCGTGCTGCTGTGGCTGATCGGCGCTGCGGCGGCCATCGGCGCCGCCTGGCAGGCCAAGTTCCACCGCTTGGCGGCGCTGACGCTGCTCGGCGTCACCGGCCTGGTGCTGTGCATCAGCTTCGCCTGGTTCTCGGCGCCCGACCTGGCACTGACGCAGCTGGCGGTGGAAACGGTGACCATGGTGCTGTTCCTGCTGGGGCTGCGCTGGATGCCCAAGCGCGAGCCCGAAGAAGAGGCGCAGGTGGCGCGGCGCGCCTGGTGGCGGCGCCGCCGCGACCTGGGGCTGGCGCTGGCCGTCGGCGCCGGGCTGTCGGCGCTGTCGTATGCGCTGCTGACGCGGCAGGCGCCGCTGTCGATTTCGCCCTACTTCCTGGAGCAGGCACTGCCCTTGGGCGGCGGCACCAACGTCGTCAACGTGATGCTGGTCGACTTCCGCGCCTTCGACACCCTGGGCGAGATCACCGTGCTCGGCATCGTCGGCATCAGCGTCTATGCGCTGCTGCGCCGCTTCCGTCCGCCGCTGGAGGTGATCGACCGGCCGGCGCAGCAGCGCGTCGAGCGCATCGGCGCCGACCTCGACGGCGACCTCGAAGCCGGCGGCGCCGGCCAGCGCTATCTGGAGGTGCCGGCGGTGTTGGTGCGGCTGCTGCTGCCGGTGGCGGGGCTGTTCGCCTTCCATCTGTTCATGCGCGGCCACAACGAGCCCGGCGGCGGCTTCGTCGCCGGGCTGGTGGTGGCCATCGCCTTCATCGCGCAGTACATGGTCAGCGGCACGCGCTGGGTCGAAGCGCGGCTGACGCTGCATCCGGTGCGCTGGATCGCCGTCGGGCTGCTGCTGGCGCTGCTCACCGGCCTGGGCTCGCTGCTGCTCGGCTATCCCTTCCTGACCACGCACACCGCGCACGTGCACTGGCCCTTGGTCGGCGAGGTGCATCTGCCGAGCGCGGCGCTGTTCGACCTGGGCGTGTTCGCCGTGGTCGTCGGCTCGACGCTGCTGCTGCTGACGGCGCTGGCGCACCAGTCGCTGCGCGCGCGGCGCCAGCAGGCGGCGGCCGGGGACGACGCCCTCGCCGGCGCGCTCGCCACCCACCCGGAAGGCGCGCGCTGATGGAGATCGTCATCTCGCTGGCCGTGGGCGTGCTCGCCAGCGCCGGCGTCTGGCTGCTGCTGCGCCCGCGCACCTTCCAGGTGCTGATCGGGTTGTCGCTGCTGTCCTATGCGGTGAACCTGTTCATCTTCAGCGTCGGCAGCCTGGCGGAGGACAAGGAGCCGATCATCAAGCCCGGTCTGGCGGCCGACCTGTCGAACTACAGCGATCCGTTGCCGCAGTCGCTGGTGCTGACGGCCATCGTCATCGGCTTCGCCACCACCGCGCTGTTCCTGGTGGTGCTGCTGGCGCTGCGCGGACTGTCCGGCGGCGACCATGTGGACGGGCAGGAGGAGCCGCCTTGAACTTCGCCGGCCTGCCCTCGAGCCCCTTCAGCGACTGGCTGGCCTCGCCGCACTGGGTGGTGGCGCCGGTGCTGCTGCCGCTGGCCACCGCGGCGGTCATGCTGCTGCTCGGCGACGCGCGGCGCTCGGTGAAGGCCGGCATCAACGTCGCCTCCACCGCGCTCGGCCTGGCCATCGCGCTGCTGCTGCTGCTGCGCGTGGATGCGCAGGCCGCGCCGCAGGCCTTTGCCGTCTACCTGCCGGGCAACTGGCCGGTGCCGCAGGGCATCGTGCTGGTGGCCGACCGGCTGTCGGCGCTGCTGGCGGTGCTGGCCGGCAGCGTCGCGCTGGCGGCGCTGCTGTACGCGCTGGCGCGCTGGCAGCATGCCGGGGTGTATTTCCACGCGCTGTTCCAGCTGCAGCTGATGGGGCTGTACGGCGCCTTCTTCACCGCCGACCTGTTCAACCTGTTCGTCTTCTTCGAGGTGCTGCTGGCGGCCAGCTACGGGCTGCTGCTGCATGGCGGCGGCCTGCCGCGCGTGCGCGCCGGACTGCACTACATCGCCATCAACCTGTTCGCCTCGCTGCTGTTCCTGATCGGCGTGGCCGTGCTCTACGGCGTCACCGGCACGCTGAACATGGCCGACATTGCGAGCAAGCTGCCGCTGGTGCCCGAAAGCGACCGCGGCCTGCTGCATGCCGGCGCAGCGATCCTGGCCGTGGCCTTCCTCGCCAAGGCGGCGATCTGGCCGCTGAACTTCTGGCTGCCGCCGGCGTACGCCGCGGCCAGTGCGCCGGCCGCCGCGCTGTTCGCGATCCTCACCAAGGTCGGCGTGTATGCGGTGCTGCGGCTGTGGACGCTGTGTTTTCCCGGCGGCGAGGCGCACGCGCCGGTGTTCGGCGGGCAGGTGCTGGTCTGGGGCGGTCTGGCCACCCTGGCCTTCGGCGCGGTCGGCATGATGGCTTCGCAGCAGCTGGCGCGGCTGGCCGGCTACAGCATCATCGCCTCGTCCGGCACGCTGATCGCCGCCATCGGCTTCGGCATGCCGGCACTGGCCTCGGGCGCGCTGTTCTATCTGGTCAGCTCCACGCTGGCCGGCAGTGCGCTGTTCCTGCTCGTCGAACTGCTGGAGCGCAGCCGCCAGGTCGAGTTGGTGCCGCGCGACATCGACGACGGCAACGACGCGCTGCCCACCTTCTTCGACATCGAGCCGCCCGCCGGCATCAACCTGGACGACGAGGAAGAAGCGCTGACCGGCCGCGCCATTCCGGCGGCGCTGGCTTTCCTGGGCGTGTCCTTCGCCGTTTGCGCGCTGGTCGTCGCCGGGCTGCCGCCGCTGTCCGGCTTCGTCGCCAAGCTGGCCATGCTGCTGCCGCTGCTGGACATCGGCAGCCTCAGCGCGTGGGCGCTGTTCGCGCTGCTCATCGCCTCGGGGCTGCTGGCGGCGACGGCGCTGGTGCGCATCGGCATCACGCATTTCTGGACCAGCGGCGACCGCGCCGCGCTGCGGCTGCGTATCGTCGAGATCGTGCCCATCGCCGCGCTGTTGCTGGCGCTGGTGGGCGTGGCCATCGAAGGCGAGCGGCTGCTGCGCTATACCGACGCCACGGCACGCGCGCTGCGCGAGCCGGCGGGCTACATCGCGGCGGTGATGAGCACGCGGCCGACCGCCAAGCCGGCATTCAGCGCAACCGCGCCGGGCGGGGAGCCGCGGTGAAACGCTGGCTGCCCTCGCCCTGGTTGTCGCTCGGGCTGCTCGCCGGCTGGCTGCTGCTGTCGCGCAGCTTCGGCATCGGCCAGTGGCTGCTCGGCGCGGTGCTGGCCGTGGCGCTGCCGCTGCTGATGCGTGCGCTGCGGCCCACGCCGGGCCCGCTGCGGCGCCTGTACGTGCTGGCGCGGCTGATCCTGCGCGTCGGCCACCACGTGCTGGAGTCGGCGCTGCAGGTGGCCGTCAGCGTCGTGCGCGGGCGCCGCCATCCGCCGCGCGGGGCCTTCGTCGTGCTGCCGCTGGAACTGCGCGACGAGCACGCGCTGGCATCGCTGGCCATGATCACGGCGGTGATTCCGGGCACCGTGTGGTGCGAACTCGCACCCGACCGGAGCGCGCTGCGGCTGCACGTCTTCGACCTCGATGACGAGCCGGCCTTCATCGCGCGCTACCAGCTCGACTACATCCATCCGCTGAAGGAGATCTTCGAATGAGCCCCTGGTTGTACGGCGCGATCCACCTCACGCTGCTGCTGTACACGCTGGCCATGCTCGTCGGGCTGCTGCGGGTGATACGCGGCCCGAGCGCGCAGGATCGCGTGCTGGCGCTGGACTTCGTCTACGTGGTCGGCATGCTGGTCATGCTGGTGCTGGCGATCCGCGCCGACAGCCAGATGTACTTCGAGGGCGCGATGCTGATCGCGCTGTTCGGCTTCGTCAGCTCGCTGGCGCTGGCCAAGTTCCTGCTGCGCGGCGAGGCGATCGAATGAGGGTCGCATGACGCTGCCGCCGCTGGCCGAGATCGTCGTCGCCGTGCTGCTGCTGGCCAGTGCAGTGGTGGTGCTGATTGCCGCGCTCGGGCTGCACCGCCTGGGCGACTTCTTCTCCCGCATGCACGCGCCGGCGCTGGCTTCGACGCTGGCGGCGTGGATCGTCACGCTGGCGTCGATCGTGCACTTCAGCGCGCGCGGCGGCACGCTGGAGCTGCATGCCTGGCTGATCATCATCGTGCTGTCGATCACCGCGCCGGTGACGGCGATGCTGCTGGCGCGCGCCGCGCTGTTCCGCCGCCGCCAGGCCGGCGACGACCTGCCGCCGCCGCTGCGCGGGCAGCCGTAGCGATCCTCATCGAGCGCGCAGCGCTCAGCGCGCCGGCGTGCGGTTGAGCTGATCGTGGCGCGCGCGCAGGCCGGCCGGCCATTGCGACTTGATCCACGACAGCACGGCGGCGATCTGCTCGTCGCTGAGCACGCCGGCATACACCGGCATGGCCGAGGCGTCGTCCTGCAGCTGCGCGGCTTCGGCGACGCCGTGCTGGGTGATGCGAAACAGCACTTCGTCCGGGTGATGCCAGGTGTGCCCGCTCGCGTCGTGCGGCGGCGCCGGCAACCGGCCGTCGGGGCCGCGCTCGCGCCAGTCGGGCTGGCCTTCGAGCCGCGCGCCGTGACACGCCGCGCAATGCGCGGCGTAGACCCGCTGGCCCAGCGCCGTCATCGCCGCATCGTCCGGGCGCAGCCGGTGCGCTGCCGGCGCGCTGCCTTCGGCCCCCCAAAGCAGCCAGGCCGCGACGGCAGCAGCGGCGAGCGCCGCGGCGAGTCCCCAGAAAAGCGGCTTGCGGGAGCCGGCCGCTTTGCCGATGTTCATGCCCGGGCCTTCGGGGGCTCGAATTCGCGGCGACCGGCCGCCTCAACCGAAGCAATAGGCGACGGCGCGGCGGATCAGGTCCTGCCCCAGCGCCCAGACCGAGACGGCTGCCAGCGCGGCCCCGGCGAACCGGACCGCCCAGGTCTGCACCTGCAGCGCGGTGCCGCCACCGCCGGCCAGACGCGCGAAGGCCCACGGCGCCAGGGTCAAGCCCGTGGCGCTGGCCGCGGCGAATCCGGCCATGGCCGCCGCGCCGCCCCAGACGGTGTTGGCCAGCGCCGCGACCACCAGCGCCGACTGCAGCAGCCCGCAGGGCCAGGCCACCCACAGCAGACCCGCGGCCGAGGCCTTGCCCGGCCCGTGCATGCGCTGCCAACCGGCCGCATCGGCGCGCTGCGGCGCGACGCGGCTGCCGCCGCGCCCCAGATTCTCGAGCCACGCCGGCTGCCGGCCCTGCCACAGCAGCCACAGCCCGAGTCCGAGCGCGGCGCAATGCAGCAGCGTCCACAGCGGACGCAGCACCGGCGACAGCTGGCCGAGCCGAGCCAGCGCGCCGACGCTGGACGCGGCCACGGCGCCGGCCAGCGCGTAACCGAGCACGCGCGCCAGATGAAAAGCCCACGGCGCGGCATGCGGCGCGTGCCGGCTGCAGCCGCGCAGCAGCGCCGTGCTCGCCGGCGCGCACATCGCCGCGCAGTGCGGCGCGCCGGCGGCGCCGAGCATCAGGGCACTGAGGAAAAGCGCGAAGTCCACGGCCGCGGCGCCGATGCGGGTGCTCAGTACGTGCGCAGGTCGGCCACCGGTGCCGTGTCGCGTGCGTCGGCCGGCCGGCTGCTGAGCAGGATCGCGAGCCCCGTGCCGACGGCCGTGATGGCCCAGAAGACGAAGAAGGCCAGCGTGTACACGGCCAGCGGCGACAGGTCGATCGTCTCGCCGCCGAACCAGCGCAGCTGCTGCGGATCAACCAGCGCGAAGACCAGCATCTCCAGCACCGCGGCGCACAGGAAGGCAGCCCACAGCGCGCTCATCCAGCGGTGGCGCAGACTCGTTTGCATGCTGCAGCGCTGCGGTGCGGCTCAGCGCCGGGGCGTGGCCGTGTGGTTGCGCCCCTGCAGCGCGGGCAGCTGCGAGGCTTCTTCGGCGCTCAAGTCCTGCGTCGGGCGGGTCAGCACCTCCTCGGCGCCGGACACGGCCAGCGCGGCAGTGATCAGCGAGGCGATCACCACCACCAGCGGTCCGCCGATCACCAGCCACACCATGCCGATGCGCCACCACGGCATCACCGGCGGCTCGGCGCCGGAGCCCGGATCGATGTTCAGCGTCTTGTTCATGCTTCGGCTCCCTCGAGCGGCATCAGCGCGGCACGACGAAGGTGGATTTTTCCACCGCGCGCACCGCGCTGTCGCCGGGCTGCTGCGGCAGCCGCTCGACCTCGAACTCGATGGCGTGGGCGCCGGGGCCGGCCTGGGCCGCAGCCTCCGGCGCTACGCGCACCGCCGCGGTCACCCAGCGCGCCTCGGCCGGCTGCACCTCGATCGATTCGCCGCCGCCGGCCAGCGCCATGCCGGGCAGTCCCTTGACGGCCACGCGGTAGTGCTGTGTCGCTTCAGTGGCGTTCATGATCTGCAGCCGGTAGACGTTCTCGATCTGCCCTTCGTCGACGATGCGCGCCAGCGACGCGCGGTCGCGCACCACGTCGACGCGGAACGGGCTGCGCAGCGCCATGCTCGCGCCGAGCGCGCCGACCAGCAGCACGAGGATCGCCGAATACACCAGCACGCGCGGGCGGAACACGCGCTTGCGCCGCTGTTCGGGCGTCAGGTGCTGCGTCATCGCGTTCTGCGTGTCGAAGCGGATCAGTCCGCGCGGGTAGCCCATCTTGTCCATCACGCCGTCGCACACGTCGATGCACGCGGTGCAGCTGATGCATTCGTACTGCAGGCCGTTGCGGATGTCGATGCCGGTCGGGCAGACCTGCACGCACAGCGTGCAGTCGATGCAGTCGCCCTTGCCCTGCGCCTTGTAGTCGGCCTTGCGCGAACGCGAGCCGCGCGGCTCGCCGCGCTCGGGGTCGTAGCTGATGATCAGCGTGTCCTTGTCGAACATCACGCTCTGGAAGCGCGCGTACGGACACATGTACTTGCACACCTGCTCGCGCAGGAAGCCGGCGTTGCCGTAGGTGGCCAGGCCGTAGAAGAAGACCCAGAAGCTCTCCCAGGGCCCGAGCGCGAACTGCGACGCCAGTTGCGCCAAGGTGTGGATCGGCGTGAAGTAGCCGACGAAGGTGAAGCCGGTCCACAGCGCGATGGCGATCCACGCCGTCTGCTTGGCCGCCGCGCGCCAGCTGCGGTCGAAGGTCCACGGGCCGGCGTCGCGGCGCATGCGCGCGCTGCGGTCGCCCTGGATCTTGCGCTCGACCCACATGAAGATCTCGGTGTAGACCGTCTGCGGGCAGGCGAAGCCGCACCACAGGCGGCCGGCCACGGCGGTGAACAGGAACAGTGAATAGGCCGAAATCAGCAGCAGCGCCGTCAGGTAGATGAAGTCCTGCGGATACAGCACCATGCCGAAGATGTAGAAGCGCCGTGCGCCCAGGTCGAAGAGCACGGCCTGGCGCCCGTTCCACTGCAGCCACGGCAGGCCGTAGAAGACCAGCTGCGTGGCCCAGACAAAGGCCCAGCGCCAGCCGGCGAACCAGCCGCTGACGGCGCGCGCATAGATCTTCTGCTGCTTGGCGTACAGCGAGATGACCGAGGTCGCGGCGTCGTCGCTGTTCTCGCCGCCGGCCGCACCCGCGCCGCGGGCGGGGGGCACGCGCTTGGCGTCGGTGGCGGCCTGATTCACGGGCAGGCGTCTACTTGGCGGCGACCGCCGCGGTCTGCGACAGGTTCCAGACGTAGGCCGCGAGCACGTGGATCTGCTCGGCGCTCAGGCGCTCGCCGAAGGCCGGCATGACGTTGGTCTTGCCGGTATTGACGATGGACACGATCGCCGCCTCGCCCCAGCCGTGCAGCCAGACCTTGTCGGTGAGGTTCGGCGCGCCCAGCGCCGGGTTGCCCTTGCCGTCGGCCCCGTGGCAGGCTGCGCAGACGCCGAACTTGGCCTTGCCCAGCTGCGCGGCGACGCTGTTGTGCGCGCTGCCGGACAGGCTGAGCACGTAGTGGGCAACGTTGCGCACGTCGTCGGCCGTGCCCACCGCCGCGGCCATCGGCGGCATCACGCCGGTGCGGCCCTTGGTGATGGTCTCGGCGATGGTTTCGGGCGAGCCGCCGTAGATCCAGTCGCTGTCGGTCAGGTTCGGGAAGCCCTTGCTGCCGCGCGCGTCGGAGCCGTGGCACTGCGCGCAGTTGTTGCCGAACAGGCGCTCGCCGATGCCCATGGCTGCGCCGTTCTTGGCCAGTTCGGCGGCGCTCTTGCCCTTGAACTGCGCGAAGATCTGCGCGATCTGTTCGTGCGCGCGCTGCTGCTCGGTCTTGTACTGGCCGACGCTGGTCCAGCCCAGCGTGCCGGGGAACCTGCCCAGCCCCGGGTACAGCACCAGGTAGATGCCCGAGAAGACCACGGTGATGACGAACAGCCACAGCCACCAGCGCGGCAGCGGGTTGTTCATCTCCTTCAGGTCGACGTCCCAGACATGGCCGGTGGAGTTGTCGTCGGCCATGACCTTGCGTTTGCTGGCCACGAACAGCAGCCACAGGCACCAGACCATGCCGAGCACCGTGGCCGCGGCGACGAAGATCCCCCAGCCGCCATGAATGAAGTCGCTCATCGTTGTTCTCCGTGCGAGCCGCCGCGCGGCTCGTCGTCCAGGAAGGGCAAGCGCGCCGCTTCGTCGAAGGCGGCCTTGCGCCTTGAACTCCAGCTCCAGACCCAGATGCCGAGGAACAGCACCAGGCCGAGCAGCATCAGCACGATGCGCGCGTCGTTGACGTCCATCTGCGCTGCTCCTACTTGACGTGGATGCCCAGGCTCTGCAGGTAGGCGATCACCGCCTCCAGCTCGGTCTTGCCCTTGAGATCCTCGGCCGCGCCGTCGATCTCGGCGTCGCTGTAGGGCGCGCCCAGCACGCGCAGCGCCTTCATCCTCGGTGCCGACTCGGCGGGGTCGAGCGTGGACGCCGCCAGCCACGGGTAGGCGGGCATGTTGGATTCGGGCACGACGTCGCGCGGGTTGATCAGATGCACGCGGTGCCACTCGTCGCTGTAGCGTCCGCCGACACGGTGCAGGTCCGGCCCGGTGCGCTTGCTGCCCCACTGGAACGGATGGTCGTAGACGAACTCGCCGGCCAGCGAGAACGCGCCGTAGCGCAGCGTCTCGGAGCGGAACGGCCGCACCATCTGCGAATGGCAGTTGTAGCAGCCCTCGCGGATGTAGATGTCGCGTCCGGCGAGCTGCAGCGCGGTATAGGGCTTCAGGCCCTCGACCGGCTGCGTGGTCGACTTCTGGAAGAACAGCGGCACGATCTCGACGATGCCGCCCACCGCCACGGTGAGCAGGATCAGCACGATCATCAGGAAGTTGTTGGTCTCGATCTTCTCGTGACCGCTGGGGGCGGTGTGTTGCGCCATGGATGCAGTCCTCGCAGGGGGTTCAGGCGCGCGCCGCGGCCACCGGCGGCACCGTGGCGATGGCGACCTTGCCGGCGCGCATCGTCATCACCGTGTTCCAGGCCATGATCAGCATGCCGCTCAGGTACAGCAGCCCGCCGAGCAGGCGGATCACGTAGAACGGATAGGTCGCCTTGACGCTTTCGACGAAGGTGTAGACCAGCGTGCCGTCGGGGTTGATGGCGCGCCACATCAGGCCCTGCATCACGCCGGCGATCCACATCGCGGCGATGTACAGCACGACGCCGAGCGTGGCGATCCAGAAGTGCAGCTCGATGGCGCGCACGCTGTACATCTGCTTGCGGCCGAACAGCCGCGGGATCAGGTAGTACATCGACCCCATGGTGATGAAGCCGACCCAGCCGAGCGCGCCGCTGTGCACGTGGCCGACGGTCCAGTCGGTGTAGTGGCTGAGCGCGTTGACGGTCTTGATCGACATCATCGGGCCTTCGAAGGTGCTCATGCCGTAGAAGGACAGGCTGACGATCAGGAACTTCAGGATCGGGTCGTCGCGCAGCTTGTGCCAGGCGCCGCTCAAGGTCATGATGCCGTTGATCATGCCGCCCCAGCTGGGCGCGAGCAGCACCAGGCTGAACACCATGCCCACGCTTTGCGCCCAGTCGGGCAGCGCGGTGTAGTGCAGGTGGTGCGGGCCGGCCCACATGTAGGTGAAGATCAGCGCCCAGAAGTGCACGATCGACAGCCGGTAGCTGTACACCGGGCGCTCGGCCTGCCGCGGGATGTAGTAGTACATCATCCCGAGGAAGCCGGCGGTGAGGAAGAAGCCCACCGCGTTGTGGCCGTACCACCACTGCACCATCGCGTCCTGCACGCCGGCGTAGACCGAGTACGAGTGCGTCAGGCTGGTCGGGAGCTGGATGTTGTTGAAGATGTGCAGCAGCGCGATGGTCAGGATGTAGGCGCCGAAGAACCAGTTGGCGACGTAGATGTGGCTCACCTTGCGGATGCCGATGGTGCCGAAGAACACCACCGCGTAGGCCACCCAGACGACGGCGATCAGCACGTCGATCGGCCAGATCAGTTCGGCGTACTCGCGGCTTTGCGTCAGGCCCATCGGCAGCGTGATGACGGCGAGCACGATGACCAGTTGCCAGCCGATGAACACCAGCTTGGCCAGCCAGGGCAGGAACAGCGGCGTCTGGCAGGTGCGCTGCACCACGTGCAGGCTGCTGGCGAACAGCGCGCAGCCGCCGAAGGCGAAGATCACCGCGTTGGTGTGCAGCGGGCGCAGCCGCCCGTAGCTGAGCCACGGGATGCCCAGGTTCAGCTGCGGCCAGGCCAGCTGCGCGGCGATGACGACCCCGACGAGCATGCCGACCACGCCCCAGAACACGGTGGCCAACGCGAACCAGCGCACCGATTCATCGGTGTAGGTCGGTGCCGCGGACTTCGAACTTACTGCCATGACGCGCCTCCTCGAGCGGCTTTTTGCATTGTGGATGATGGGTCTGTGGGTTGAAGCGCCCGGGTTTGATCGGCATCAAGGCGCGCCGGCTCGTCCTGAAGGATACGCTGGCCTTCGCGCTCGAGGTCCTCGAACTGGTTGCGGTGCAGCGCCCAGGCGAACACGCCCAGGATCAGCAGCACCAGCGCGGTGGACAGCGGGATCAGCAGATAGAGGATGTCCATCGTGAATCGTGAATCGTGAATCGCTCAGTTCAGCGCGCCGCACGCAGCGCATTCAGGATCACCACCACCGAACTCGTGGCCATGCCCAGTCCTGCAGCCCAGGGCGGCAGCAGACCGAAGAAGGCCAACGGAACACATACCGCGTTATAGGTCAGCGCCCATACGAGATTCTGACGCACGATGCGCATCGCGCGCCGCGCCACGGCGAGCGTGTGCACCACGTCGAGCGGCCGATTGCCGGCCAGCACCGCGTCGGCCTGCGCGCGTGCGACCAGCGCGCCCTGCCCCATGGCCATCGACACGTCGGCGCGGGCCAGCACCGGCGCGTCGTTGACGCCGTCGCCGACCATCGCCACCCGCTCGCCGCGCGCCTGCGCGGCGGCAACTTCGTCCAGCTTGCGTTGCGGCGTCGCGCCGCCGATCGCCTGGTCCAGCCCCAGCAAGCGCGCCAGCCGCTGCGCGCGCGCCGGGCTGTCGCCGGAGAGCAGGCTCAGCCGATAGCCGCGCGCGCGCAACGCGTGCATGGCTTCGGCCGCACCTTCGCGCAGCGCTTCATCGAAGCCGAAGCAGGCGCAGCCGCCGTCGGCGGCGCACAGCCAGACTTCGGCCGGAACCTCGCCGGCGCTGGCGGCGGGCGCGGCGGCCTCGCTCACCGCGCAAGCCCACTCGCGCGCACCGAGGCGCCACGCCATGCCTTCGGCGTCGCGTGCCTCCAGCCCCTGACCCGTCAGCTCCTCGACCTGCGTCCAGCTCCACGGCGCGGCGGGCGCCGCTGCCGCCGCCAGCGCCTGCGACAGCGGGTGCCGCGACCAGGCCGCCAGCGACGCCGCCAACGCCAGCGCCGCGTCGGGCGAGGCCAGCCAGCGGTCAGCCCGCAGCACGCGCGGCCAATGCAGCTGCAGCGACTGCGTCGTCAGCGTGCCGGTCTTGTCGATGAACAGCCGGTCCAGCCGGGCCATGGCCTCCAGCGCGTCGAGGCGCTGCACCAGCACGCCGCGCCGCGCCAGGCCGCCGGCCGCGGCGACCAGCGTCGCCGGCACGGCCAGCGCCAGCGCGCACGGGCAGGTGACGATCAGCACCGACACCGCCACCCACAGCGCGCGCGACGGGTCGATCACGCTCCACACGGCGGCGGACAGCGCGGCCAGGCCCAGCACCACCCACAGGAACGGCCCCGCCAGCCGGTCGGCGGTGCGCGCCAGCGACGGCCGCTGGCTCATGGCGTCGCGCATCAGCGCGACGATGGCCTCGTGGCGCGTGTCGGCGCCGACGCGCTGCACCTGCATCGTCACCGGCGCGCCCAGGTTCAGGCTGCCGGCCACGAGCTCGTCGCCGGGCGCCTTGGGCTGCGGCGCCGATTCGCCGCTGAGCAGCGCCTCGTCGGCGCGGGTGTGGCCGTCCAGCAGCAAGCCGTCCGCCGGGAAGGCCTGGCCCAGCGCCACGCGCACGCGGTCGCCCGGTGCCAGACGCAGCACGCTGACCTGCTCGCTGCTGCCGTCGGCCGCGAGCCGCGCCGCCAACTGCGGCATGCTGTCCAGCGCCGCTTCCAGCGCCTGCTCGGCACGCTGGCGCGCATGCAGTTCCAGCCAGCGCGCAGCGAGCAGGAAGCTGACGAACATGGTCAGCGAATCGAAATACACCTCGTGGCCGAAGACGCCGCCCGGGTCGAAGGTGGCGCCGGTGCTGGCGATGAAGGTCACGGCGATGCCGATGGCCACCGGCGCGTCCATGCCGATGCGGCGCGAGCGCAGGCTGCGCCACAGGCCCGCGAAAAACGGCGCGGCCGAAAACAGCAGCACCGGAATGCTCAGCACCCAGGCGCTCCAGTTGAGCAGTCGGGCCAGATCGGGCTCGAGCTCGCCGCGGCCGGCCACGTAGGACGGCGTGGCCAGCATCATCACCTGCATCATGCAGAAGGCGGCGACGAACAGCCGCCACAGCGCCTTGCGGGCTTCGGCGCGGCGCAGCTCGCGCGCCGGCACGGCAGCGTCGGGCGCGGCGTCGTAGCCGGCGCGGCGCACCGCCGCCACGAGTTCCGACGGCCGCGTGCGCTGCGGATCCCAGCGCACCGCGGCGCGCTGCCCGGCGGCGCTGACCGTCGCCTGGGCCACGCCCGGCACGCCCTGCAAGGCCTGCTCGATGATGCCGGCGCAGGCGGCGCAGTACATGCCCGACAGCCGCAGCGTCGATTCGGCCACGCGCTGGCCGTCCTGCCCGGTGGACCAGCGCGTGAAGCGCTGCTGCTCCAGCGGATCGTCGAGCACCGATGCATCGGCCGGCACCGGCGTGGCGGAGATCGTGCTCATCGGCGGTGCGCCACCCGGCGTGGCCCGATGATCGACAATGCGCGCTGCCCGGAGACCACGTCAGACGATACCGATGCTGAAACGATCACTCAGTCTGCTGGCCGCCCTGCTGGCCTGGGCCGGCAGCGTGGCCGCGCAGGACGCGGCGCAGCCGCCGCTGGATACCGTCACCTTGACCGCCGGCATGCACAACATCCGCGCCGAGGTGGCGCGCACGCCGCTGCAGACGCAGGCCGGCTTGATGTTCCGCACGCAGATGGCGGCGCACGAAGGCATGCTGTTCGTCTTCGACGGCCCGCAGCAGCGCCACTGCTTCTGGATGAAGAACACCGTGCTGCCGCTGACCATCGCCTTCATCGCCGACGACGGACGCATCGTCAACCTGGCCGACATGCAGCCGCAGGCCTTGGAGTCGCACTGCTCGGCCGAGCCGGTGCGCTTTGCGCTGGAGATGAACCAGGGCTGGTTCGCCAAGCGCGGCATCAAACCCGGCTTCAAGCTGAAGGGCGCGCCCTTCGGCACCTGAACGCCGGGCCGGCGCCCGCGCCTCAGCCGAAGTTGCGCTGCGCGAAGTCCCAGTTGACCAGCGAAGCCAGGAAGGTCTCGACGAACTTCGGCCGCAGGTTGCGGTAGTCGATGTAGTACGCGTGCTCCCACACGTCGATGGTCAGCAGCGCCTTGTCGCCGGTGGTCAGCGGCGTGCCGGCAGCGCCCATGTTGACGATGTCGACGCTGCCGTCGGCCTTCTTCACCAGCCAGGTCCAGCCCGAGCCGAAGTTGCCCACCGCCGACTTGGTGAAGGCCTCCTTGAAGGCCGCAACGCTGCCCCACTTGGCGTTGATGGCCGCGGCCAGCGCGCCGCCGGGCTCGCCGCCGCCGCCCGGCTTCAGGCAGTTCCAGAAGAAAGTGTGGTTCCAGACCTGCGCGGCGTTGTTGTAGATGCCGCCGCTGGACTTCTTGACGATGTCCTCCAGCGCCATCGACTCGAACTCGGTGCCCTTTTGCAGGTTGTTCAGGTTAACCACGTAGGCGTTGTGATGCTTGCCGTGGTGGTACTCGAGCGTCTCGCGGCTCATGTGCGGCGCCAGCGCGTCCAGCGCGAAGGGCAAGGCGGGCAAGGTGTGTTCCATCATCGGTCCTTTCGAGGCGTTCGAGGCAGCCGCCGCGCAGCGCTGGCGCACCTGCCGGGTTTGGAGCGGCGCATTGTAGGCACGGAAGCGGCGCGGGTCGCGGCGCTAGGCGATGCCTATGCGGCAGGCGCGGATTCGGCGTCCGGCCGCGGCAGCACCTGTTCCACCCGCACCTGCGCCGCGCCGTCATGCCACACCGCACGCAGCCGATCGCCGCGGGCCACGGCGTGTGCCGTCACCACCGCCTCGCCGTGGACGTCTTCGACCCACGCATAGCCGCGCGCCAGCACCCGCTGCGGGTCCAGCGCCGCCAGCCGCTGCGCCGCCGCCTGCAGGCGCAGCGCGTGCGGCGCGCGCTGCGCCTGGCCGGCGCGCAGCAGCCGCGCCCCCAGCTGCGCGTGTTCGCGCGCGGCCGCGGCCAAAGCCTGTCGCGGCGCCCGGCCCAGGCGTTGCTCCAGCGACAACAGCAGCTGGCGCTGCGCGGCGACGGCGCGCGCCGGCCCGCCCAGGCGCCAGGCCAGCGCGTCCAGCCGCTGCGCCTGCGTATCGAGGTACTGGCGCAGCCGCCACGCCAGCCGCTCGCCCAGCGCGTCCAGCTGCGCCAGCGCGTCGGCGCGTGCCGGCGCCGCCAGTTCGGCCGCGGCGGTGGGCGTGGCCGCGCGCACGTCCGCCGCCAAGTCGGCCAGCGTGACGTCGCTTTCGTGGCCGACGCCGCAGATCACCGGCAGCGGCGACGCGGCGATCGCGCGCACCAGCGCCTCGTCGTTGAAGCACCAGAGATCCTGCAGCGAGCCGCCGCCGCGCACCAGCAGCAGCGCATCGACCTCGCGCCGCGCGGCGGCCAGGCGCAGCGCCGCGACCAGTGCCGCCGCCGCCTCGGACCCCTGCACCGCGCTCGGGTAGACGATCACGCGCAAGTGCGGCGCGCGCCGGCGCAGCGTCACCAGCACGTCGTGCAGCGCCGCCGCGGCGGTGGAGGTAACGATGCCCAGCGCCGCCGGCCAGCGCGGCAGCGCGCGCTTGCGCGCCGCGTCGAACAGCCCGGCCGCGGCCAGCCGCGCCTTCAGCCGCAGGAACTGCTCGTACAACGCGCCGGCGCCCAGGCGCTGCATCGATTCGACGATCAGCTGCAGCTCGCCGCGCGGCTCGTACACCGTCAGGCGGCCGCGCAGCTCGACCTGCTGGCCGTCGGCGGCCTCGAAGTCCAGCAGCTGCGCCGCGCGGCGGAACAGCGCGCAGCGCAACACCGCGCCGCTGCCGGCCAGATCCTTCAACGAGAAGTAGCGGTGGCCGCTGGCGGCGCGCGTCACGCCCGACAGTTCGCCGCGCACGAGCACGGCACCGAAGCGGCCGTGCAGCAGCTCTGCGGTGGCGGCGAGCAGCGCCGCGACGTCCCACACCGGCCGCGGCGGCGCCTGCACGCTGCCTTCAATCATCGGCAGAGCCAGCATCCATGCGGCTCGGGACATCCACAGCCGCGCCAGTGCTCACGCAAACCGGGGGTGCGCTGCGCATGGAACTGAAACAATCATGCAAGTGGTTGAACGGCAATGGAAATTTGCTGATGAAAATTTAAGCAACCCGAAGCCGCACGAGCAACCATGCGCTTCTGCGGCCCGCGCCGGCGGGTTGCCCACATTGTTATCCACAGCGACGGTGGATTAGCGCCTAAGCGGCCGGGCAGACGCGCCTGTCGATTGCCCGCAGTTCGCGGCTTCGAGCGCGGGGTCAGGGTCCATAATCGCGCGTCGTTGCGGCCCCGGCCCTCAGCTTTAAAAAGACCCGTTCGAGACCCCGTTCGAGCACGATGCTGTCGATCATACAAGCGGCCGGCTGGCCGATCTGGCCCCTCATCCTGTGTTCGATCGCGGCGCTGACGATCATCATCGAAAGGCTGATCAGCCTGCGTCCGAGCCGGATCGCGCCGGCCGGCCTGCTCGACGAGGTGCTGGGCGTGACGCGCAGCAGCCTGCCGGGCACCGAGGTCGTCGACAAGCTGGCCGGCAGCTCGCTGCTTGGCGGCGTGTTCGCCACAGGGCTGCGCAGCGTCATCGCCGAGCCGCGCATCACCGAAGAGGCGGTGCGCCAGTCCTTCGAGAACGCCGGGCGCGTCGCGCTGCACCGGCTGGAGCGCTACCTGAACACGCTGGGCACGATCGCTGCGGCGGCACCGCTGCTGGGGCTGTTCGGCACGGTCATCGGCATGATCGAGATCTTCGGCTCGCAGGCGCCCAGCGCCGCCGGCGCCACCAACCCGCAGCAGCTGGCGCACGGCATCTCGATCGCGCTGTACAACACCGCCTTCGGCCTGATGATCGCGATTCCCGCGCTGATGTTCTACCGCTACTTCCGCGGCCGCGTCGACGAATACCAGCTGACCATGGAACTCGCCGCCGAGCGGCTGGTGCCGCACCTGATGCGCTTCGCGGTGCGCACGCCGGCGGCCGGGGCCGCGGCAGCATGAATTTCAGACGCCTGAAGCGCGAGGAACCGGAGATCAATCTGATCCCGTTCATCGACGTGCTGCTGGTGATCCTGATCTTCCTGATGCTGTCGACCACCTATTCGCGCTTCACCGAGCTGCAGCTGAACCTGCCGGCGGCCGATGCCGAGCCGCTGCGCGAGCGGCCGGGCGAGATCGTCGTGGCCATCGGCAGCGACGGGCGCTATCTGCTGAACCGGCGCCCCGTCGACGGGCGCGGCGTCGAACTGCTGGCGGCCGAACTGCAGGCCGCGGCGGCAGGCCGCCCCGACAGCGTGGTGATCATCTCGGCCGACGCGCTGGCCACGCACCAGTCGGTGGTCAACGTGCTCGACGCGGCGCGCCGCGCCGGGCTGACGCGGCTGACCTTCGCGGCGCAGAGCGGCCAAGCCACGCGCTGACGTGGCCGCGGGCCGCTTCGAATCGGCCTTGACGCGCGCCTGGTGGCGCCCGGATCGCAGCGCGCTCGCCTGGCTGCTGTGGCCGCTGAGCGTCTGCTTCCGTGCGCTGAGCGCGCTGCGCCGGCTGGCCTATGCGAGCGGCGTGCTGCGTGCGCAGCGCGCGCCGGTGCCGGTGATCGTCGTCGGCAACCTGGTGGCCGGCGGCGCCGGCAAGACGCCGGCCGTCATCGCGCTGGTGCAGGCCCTGCGCGACGCCGGTCATGTGCCGGGGGTGATCTCGCGCGGCCACGGGCGGCGCGGCGCGCACGCGCTGCCGGTGCTCGGCGACAGCCGCGCCGCTGCGGTCGGCGACGAGCCGCTGCTGATCCGCCGGCGCACGCACGCGCCGGTGTGGGTGGCGCGCCGGCGCATCGAGGCGGCGCGCGGGCTGTGCGCCGCGCAGCCGCAGGTCGACGTGCTGGTCGCCGACGACGGGCTGCAGCATCTGGCGCTGCAGCGCGACGTGCAGTTGATCGTCTTCGACGAGCGCGGCATCGGCAACGGCCTGATGCTGCCGGCCGGGCCGCTGCGCGAGCCGCTGCCGGCACACGTGCCGGTGAACAGCCACGTGCTGTACAACGCCGCGCACCCGAGCACCCATTGGCCCGGCGCTCTGGCGCAGCGCGGCCTGGCCGGCGCGGTACCGCTGCAGGACTGGTGGCGCGGCGCAGCGCCGCAGCTCGAAGCGCTGCAGGCACTGCGCGGCCGGCCGCTGGTCGCCGCCGCCGGCATGGCCGCGCCGCAACGCTTCTTCGCGATGCTGCGCGATGCCGGCCTGCAGTTCGAGGCGCTGCCGCTGGGCGACCACTACGCCTTCGACCGCCTGCCCTGGCCGCCGGGCACGCCCGACGTGCTGGTGACCGAGAAGGACGCGGTCAAGCTGCCGCGCGACGGATTCGCCGGCACGCGCGTCTGGGTGGTGGCGCTAGACTTCCGGCTGCCCGAAGAACTGCGCACCGCCCTGCTCGACAACCTGCGCCGCGTGCGCCGCCGCTGATTCCCTCCATGACGCCAGATCACCGCCTGCTCGACTTGATCGTCTGCCCGGTCTGCAAGGGCCCGCTGCAGCCGCATCGCGATGCCGACAACCGCCTCGTCGAACTGCAGTGCGCGGCCGACCGGCTTGGCTTCCCGCTGCGCGACGGCATTCCGGTGATGCTGGAACATGAAGCGCGCAGCCTGGATGCGGCCGACGAAATCGCAGCTGCGCCCGACTGATGGGCTTTTCGGTGCTCATCCCGGCGCGGCTGGCCTCGACGCGGCTGCCCGGCAAGCCGCTGGCCGACATCGCCGGGCTGCCGATGGTGGTGCGCGTGGCGCGGCAGGCGGCGGCGTCGGGCGCCGAGCAGGTGGTGGTGGCAGCCGATGACGCCACCATCGTCGCTGCCTGCGAAGCGCATGGCGTACGCGCGCTGCTCACCGCCGCCAGCCACGCCAGCGGCAGCGACCGGCTGGCCGAAGCCTGCACGCAGCTGGGCATCGACGGCGAGCGCATCGTGGTCAACGTGCAGGGCGACGAGCCGCTGATCGACCCGCAGCTGATCCGCGAGTGCGCCGCGCTGCTGCAGCAGCGCGGCGACTGCGTGATGAGCACCGCCGCGCATCCGATCGGCGATCTGGCCGACTACCTCGATCCGAACGTCGTCAAGGTGGTGCTGGACGCGCGCGGCCTGGCCTTGTACTTCAGCCGCGCGCCGATCCCCTGGTGGCGCGACGGCGGCGGCCCCGCGCAGCCGGCGCTGCCGCTGCAGCCGCCGCCCTACCGGCACGTGGGGCTGTATGCCTACCGCGCGGCCTTCCTGCGCGGCTTTCCGGCGCTGCCGCCCAGCGAGCTCGAGCGCACCGAGGCGCTGGAGCAGTTGCGCGTGCTGTGGCACGGACAGCGCATCGCGGTGCACGTCAGCGCGTCGGCGCCGGGCAGCGGCGTCGACACGCCCGAGGACCTGGAACGCGTGCGCGCGCTGTTCCGCGAGCGCACTGAAGCCGCAGACCCGCCGGCGGCGTAAGGCTCGCGCCAAAAGCGCGTGATATCTTCCCGCCATCGGCGGCGGCGCTGCGCGGCCACGCTCTTCCATTCCACATTCCACGTTCCACATCTGCCGGCACCCGGCAAAGGCGAAGCATTCGATGAGACTGATTCTTCTGGGCGCCCCCGGCGCCGGCAAGGGCACGCAGGCCACGCAGATCTGCAGCAAGTACGACATCCCGCAGATCTCCACCGGCGACATGCTGCGCGCTGCCGTCAAGGCCGGCACGCCGCTGGGGCTGGCGGCGAAGAAGGTGATGGGCAGCGGCGCGCTGGTCAGCGACGACATCATCATCGGGCTGGTGAAGGAGCGCATCGTGCAGGCCGACTGCGCCAAGGGCTTCCTCTTCGACGGCTTCCCGCGCACGATCCCGCAGGCCGAGGCGATGAAGAGCGCCGGCGTCAAGCTCGACGTGGTGCTGGAGATCGACGTGCCCGACGCAGCCATCATCGAGCGCATGAGCGGACGGCGCGCGCATCTGCCTTCGGGCCGTACCTACCACCTCACCTTCAACCCGCCGAAGGTGGCGGGCAAGGACGACGTCACCGGCGAAGACCTGGTGCAACGCGAGGACGACAAGGAAGAAACGGTACGCAAGCGGCTGCAGGTCTACCAGTCGCAGACGCGCCCGCTGGTCGACTACTACTCGGCCTGGGCCGCCACCGGGGACGCGCAGGCGCCCAAGTACCGGCGCATCGACGGCACCGGTACGGTCGAGCAGATCACTGAACGCGCCTTCGCGGCGCTGGCCTGAACAAGGCGCACAGCATGGACATCGCAGGCAAGGTCTTCATCGTCACCGGCGGCGCATCGGGCCTGGGCGAAGGCACGGCGCGCATGCTGGCCGCGAACGGCGCCAAGGTGGTGGTCGCCGATCTGCAGGTCGAGGCCGGCCAGAAGGTGGCCGCCGAGATCGGCGGCGTCTTCGTCAAATGCGACGTCAGCCAGGAGGCCGACGGCCAGGCGGCCGTGGCCGCGGCCACCGCTGCCGGCAAGCTGATGGGGCTGGTCAACTGCGCCGGCATCGCGCCGGCGACCAAGACCGTGGGCAAGGACGGCGCGCACCCGTTGGGCAGCTTCACCAAGACCCTCATGGTCAACCTGGTGGGCAGCTTCAACATGATCCGCCTGGCCGCCGAAGCGATGTGCAGGAACGCGCCCGAGCCTACCGGCGAGCGCGGCGTGATGATCAGCACCGCCAGCGTCGCCGCCTACGACGGCCAGATCGGCCAGGCCGCCTATGCGGCGAGCAAGGGCGGCGTGGTCGGCATGACGCTGCCGATCGCGCGCGACCTGGCGCGCAACGGCATCCGCAACATGACCATCGCGCCGGGCATCTTCGGCACGCCGATGCTGTTCGGCATGCCCCAGGAAGTGCAGGACGCGCTGGCCGCGAGCGTGCCCTTCCCCAGCCGCCTGGGCACGCCGGCCGATTACGCCAAGCTGGTGCACCAGATCGTCACCAACGACATGCTCAACGGCGAGGTGATCCGCCTCGACGGCGCCATCCGCATGGCGCCGAAGTGAGGCCGCGCGCGCCCAGCTGCACCGCGCGCACGAAACGGCCGCAGCGCTTCAGCGCGGCGTTGGCGGTCAACAGCGTCAGCCCTTCGACCGCCGCCTGCGCGACGAGCATGCGGTCGAACGGGTCGCGGTGCAGCCACGGCAGCGTGACGATGCGGCTGATGTGGGCCGGCGCGATCGGCAGTTCGGCGAAGCCCTCGTCGATGAGCCCGCGCTGCAGTTCGTCGGGCGCAGCCGTGAAATCGGGCCGCTTCAGCTCGAGCCGCTTCAGCGGCGCCTTGATCGCCACTTCCCACATCGACGCCAGGCTGAAGACCAGCCGCTCGTCACGCGACTCGATCAGCTTGGCCACACCTTTCGGCAACCTCGCGGGGTCGTACGCTGCCCGCACGAGCAGATGGGTATCGAGCAGCCACACGTCAGCGATCGCCGTAGAACATGCGTTCGATGTCCGCGGCAAAGTCCTTCTTCAGGTCAGCCGAGACGACTGCCTTGCCGGCCAGAAAGCCCAGGCGGCGCTTGGCCGGCGGCGCCTCGATCGGGATCACCCGCACCATCGGCCTGCCGGCCTTGGCGATCACGAACTCATGCTCCTTCGCCGCCTGCTCGACCAGGCGCGACAGATGCGTCTTCGCTTCGTGGATACTGACGGTGGTGATGGTCATCGGCGGCTCCGGTGAACCTGGTTCTGTGAACTAAGTCCAGCACCGGGATGCGGTCCGCCGCCCCGCCTAGACCTAGAACGTGAGCGTGCCGCTCAGGTAGACGAAACGGCCGCGCGGGTCGTACTGCGAGCTGTCGTAGCCGGACTGGAACTGGCTCAGGTACGCGTTCGAGAAGCTGGCCGGCTGCTTGTCGAACAGGTTGCGCGCGCCCAGCGTCAGCACCAGGTGCTTGATCCCCGAATAAGCCACCTGGAGATCCCACAGCGTCTGGCTGGGCATGCGCACCTGCTCGTCGTTCCAGTCCGCACCCGCGTAGTAGCCGGTCGCGAACTGGTTGCCGATGGTCGTGGCCCAGTCGCCCTGCACCCAGGTGGCAGACAGGTACTGCTTGTAGCGCAGCACCACGCCCATGCCGTCGAGCCCGACCGACGAGCTGATCACCGGCGTCGTGCCGGTCGGATCGGTCATCGTCGCCACCTTGTGCGAGGTGCCGGCACCGGGCGTGCTCTGGTCGTACTTGAAGTAGTAGGTGCCGTTCAGTCCCAGCATCAGCAGGCCGGGCCCGAGCTTTTCGCGGTAGCGCAATTCGAGATCCATGCCCTGCGCCTCGAGCGTGCCGTTGTTGTCCGGCGGGTTGATCACCTGCACGATGGCGCCCGAGGCGTCGCGGACCACCTTGCCGGCATACAGCGGGTTGCCGGCCAGGTTCTGGTCAATCACCTCCTGCGTCGACGGCTGCGAGATGGTGTCGTCGACCTTGATGTTGAACCAGTCCAGTCCCACCGCCAGCGACGGCAGCGGCTGGAACACCAGGCCGACGCCGTACTGCCTCGAGGTCTCGGGCTTCAGCTTCGGGTTGCCGCCGGTCAGCTCGTTGACCTGCCCGACGAAGCAGTCGGTCGGATCGTTCGGGTTGCAGTTGCCGCCGTCCTGGATCGTCACCGAAGTTTGCAGCACGTTCGGCTCGAACAGGTTGTTCAGCGTAGGCGCACGAAAACCGGTGCCGTACGCGCCGCGGATCATCAACTGCTGCGTCGGCTGCCAGCGCAGGTTGCCCTTCCAGTTGGTCGTCGAGCCGACGTCGCTGTAGCCGTCGTAGCGCGTCGCCAGGTTCAGGTCCACGGCCTTGACGACCGGGATGTTCAGTTCGCCGAACACGGCGTTGACGTGGCGGTCGGCGTCGAAGCCCCTGGTCGCACCGCCGAGGCCGGCAATATCGCCGCTGAGCAGCGCCGCGCTCGGCGACAGCTCGAGCTTGTCTTTCCTGAATTGATAGCCGGCCGCGTACTGCATCATGCCGGCGGGCAGCTTCCAGACATCGCCGCTCAAGGTCGCGTCCAGGCTCGACGTGGTCGACTTGGAGCTGAGCGTCGGGCCCGCGTATTCGGCCGTCCTGATCAGATTCTGGAAGGCCGGCGACTGGTTCAGCGACCAGGGATTCCAGTCGCTGTTCGGCGCTTGAGTCGCCTGCGCGTAGCCCAGCTGCGAGAAGTAGCCGCTGGTCACCTGTCCGTCGAGCCGGTTCTGGCCGGTGACCAGCGCCACGTTGTAGAACTGCTCCATGAGCTCGCCGCGCACGCCGACGACGACGCGGCTCTGCGTGCTCGTGTCCTCGGTGATGCGGTTGCCGAAGTCAAATACGCGTGCGGTGATGCCCAGGTCGCTGCCGACCAACTGCCCGAGGCCGACCGAATTCAGGTAGTTGGCGGCGATGCCGTAGTTCGGATTGGTGGTGCGCAGCAGCAGCACGCGGTCAGTGGACCCCGGCTGGCCAGGCACCCCGAACAGGTCATCGGTTTCCATGAAGCTGGTGCGCAGCGGGCTCGGCTGGATCTGGGTGGTCGCTTTGGAGCGCGACCACAGCGCGTCGGCAAAGATTTCCGCCTTGTCGTTGAGCCGGAAACTGAAGTTGCCGGTCAGTGACACGTCTTCGGTCTGCCCGAACAGTGACAGGTAAGCGCCGCTGTCGTAAGCGCAGGACGGTGTTGCGGGATCAGCGAAAACATCGTCTATGTTCTTGACCGAGGCGCATTGGCCGCTGGCGGCCAGCGGATTGCCGTAGGAAGAGCCGACACCGCCAAGAAGGTAGGGAGTATTCGGCAGATGGTTGGGGCCGACCCCCGGGGTCCACGCCCCCTGGATGTTGCCCTGTCCGGTGGCGGTGGGCAGCGTCCACGGGAAGTTGTTGTCGGTCTTCGCATAGCTGCGGCTCTTGGAGAACAGCGCCTGGTTGCGCTGCCACTGGCCGGTGACGGTCAGGTTCCAGTCGTCCTTGCTCTGGTCGCCCCAGCCGCCGATGAAGTTGAGCAGGTATTGCTGACCGCCGCCGTTCGTGGTCGGCGAGCCGGCCGTGGCGCCGAGCTGGTAGCCCTGGAAGTTCTTGGTCATGATGAAGTTCACCACGCCGGCCTCGGCATCGGAGCCGTAGATCGCCGATGCGCCGTCCTTCAGGATCTCGACGCGCTCGATTGCCGCGAGCGGGATGTTGTTGACGTTGACCGCGCCGGAACCATTGGAAAACGGCGCCATGCGCCGGCCGTTCAGCAGCACCAGCGTGCGCTCCTCGCCCAAGCCGCGCAACGACACCGTGGACAGGCCGTAGGTGGCGTTCGTGACGCCGGTCGAGCCCATCGTCTGCCCCGACGACGACATCGCCGAGATGGTCTGCATCAGCTGCTCGGTGGTCTGTACCCCCGTGCGCTCGATGTCGGTGCGCGTCAGCGTCTGCACCGGCAGCGCCCCTTCGGTTTCGACGCGCTTGATCGACGAGCCGGTGATCTCGACCCGCTGCGCCTGCGCCGCAGGCGGTGCAGCGCCCATGACCATCGAACCACCGAAAGCCAGCAGCAAGGCCTTGCTGATGCGTGTCTTCTGGTACATCGTCGTCTCCTCGGGCGGTGATCTGACGCGCTCGCCGCAAACAGGCCTCATGCAGAGCCAATGTTTCCCGGCCTGACGCACCTATCCGATTCTTAGCGCAGCGGCCCGCGCGTTCCCTCGGGGATATCCAGCGACGACCGTCCGGCACGGCCGCGGCACGCCCCGGGGCGAAGCGCCGCAAACCCGCGCCACGCTTGGCTTTGCCGGCGCTGCATGCCTTCGCTCGATACCGTTCTCGCGTCGCCGGCCGGCTTGCGGCTTGCCGTTGTCGCGCAACAACAATCGCGGGTCGCCGCGGCGCACCCGCCCGCTCAGGTCAGCCCGCTCAGGCGTGTTGCAGCCGCGGCACCGCCGCCAGCAGTTCGCGCGTGTAGGCCTGCTGCGGGCGCCCCAGCACCGCGTCGCAGTCGCCCTGCTCGATGATCGCGCCGCCACGCATCACCGCCACCCGGTCAGCGATGTACTCGACGACGCCGAGGTTGTGCGTGATGAACAGGTAGCTCAGGCCCAGGTCGCGCTGCAGCTCGCGCAGCAGGTTCAGGATCTGCGCCTGCACCGACACGTCCAGCGCCGAGGTCGGCTCGTCGCAGACCAGCAGCTTCGGCTGCACCGCCAGCGCGCGGGCGATGGCGATGCGCTGGCGCTGGCCGCCGGAGAACTCATGCGGGTAGCGCTGCAGCGATTCAGGCGCCAGGCCGACGCGTTCGCTGAGCTCATCGATGCGCGCGCGCCGCGCCGCGGCATTCAGTTGCGGGTGCAAGGACAGCAGCCCTTCCTCGAGCAGTTCGAGCACGCGCATGCGCGGGTTCAGCGACGCGAACGGATCCTGGAAGACGATCTGCACGTCGCGCCGCGCGGCCAGCAGCGCCTGGCCCTGCAGCTCGAACAGGTCGCGGCCTTCGAGCAGCGCCTGGCCTGTGATCTGCGCATGGCCGCGCAGCAGTTGCACGATGGCCTTGCCGGTGCTCGTCTTGCCGCAGCCCGATTCACCGACCAGCGCCAGCGTGCGCCCGCGCGCGACCTCGAAGTCGACGCCACGCACGGCGACGAAGCCGCCGCCGGGCCGCTGCCGCACGCCCCGGCTCAGCGGGAAAGTCACGCTCAATCCGCGCACCTGCAGCAGCGGCGCCGCCGCCGTGCGCGGCGCCGCGCCGGCAGCCGGCACCGCGTCGCCGAGCTGCGCGGCTGCGGGCCGCGGCAGGTCGTTCGATGCACTCGGCGGCAAAGACGCGGGCGCATGCAGCAGGCAGCGCACCTCGCGTCGCGCCCCGGCGTGGTAGAGATCCGGCACGGTCGTCGTGCACGCCGGCATCACCACCGCGCAGCGCGGCGCGAAGCGGCAGCCGCTGAATTCGCTCGACAGCGGCGGCACCGTCCCGGCAATGGCCTGCAGCGGCTGGCCGCGCCGCACCGCGTCGGGCAAGGCGCGCAGCAGCGCCTGGGCGTACGGATGCTTGGGCGCGGCGAAGAAGTCGGCCGCTTCGGCCACTTCGACGATCTGCCCGGCGTACATCAGCGCCACGCGCTGCGCCATGCCCGAGACCACGGCCAGGTCGTGCGTGATCAGCATCAAGCCCATCTTCTGTTCGCGCTGCAGCCGGCGCAGCAGCTCGAGGATCTGCGCCTGGATGGTCACGTCCAGCGCCGTGGTCGGCTCGTCGGCGAGCAGGAAGTCGGGTTCGGCAGCCAGCGTCATGGCGATCATCACGCGCTGCTTCTGCCCGCCCGAAAGGCGGAACGGATAGTCGTCGATGCGCCGCTCGGGCTCGGGGATGCCGACGCGCGCCAGCCATTCGACGGCCTTGGCGCGCGCCGCCGTTCCGCGCAGCGGCGTGTGCGTCTCGATGGCCTCGACGATCTGCGCGCCGACGCGCATCACCGGATTCAGGCTGGTGGCCGGCTCCTGGAAGATCATGCCGATGCGCGCGCCGCGCACGCCGCGCATCGCCGCTTCGGGCAGCTCCAGCAGGTCGGCGCCGTCCAGCAGCACGCGGCCGTCGGCGATGCGGGCGTTGTCCGGCAGCAGCCGCATCAGGGCCAGCGCCGTGACGCTCTTGCCGCAGCCGCTCTCGCCGACCAGCGCGAAGGTCTCGCCGCGTTCGATGCTCAGGCGGATGCCGTCGAGCGCGCGCACGATGCCGGCATCGGCGTCGAACTCGACGCGCAGTTGCTGCGCCTGCAGCGCATCGTGCATGTTCATGTGGCCGCCCGGCGCAGCCGCGGCCGGTGCAGCCGCGCGGCGCGCGGATCGAAGGCGTCGCGCACGCCGTCGGCGAACAAATTGGCCGCCAGCACCAGCACCACCATGAACACGAAGGCCGCGGCGAAACTCCACCACACGACCGGGTCGCGGCTCATCTCGCTGCGCGCCAGGTTGATCATGCCGCCGAAGCTGTGCATCGACGGATCGACGCCGACGCCCACGTAGGACAGCACCGCCTCGTACAGGATCAGCGAACTGAAGTCGAGCACGGTGACGATCAGCATCAGGTGCGCGACGTTGGGGAAGACGTGGCGCCGCATGATGCGCGCGCTGCTGACGCCGAAGGCCTGCGCCGCCTGCACGTATTCCAGCTCGCGCAGCTTCAGCGTCTCGGCGCGCAGCAGCCGGCACAGCCCGGCCCAGCCGGTCAGGCCGAGCACTGCGCACAGCAGGAAGAGCTTGACGTCGGCACGTTCGGCGCCGGTCTCGAAGACATCCGGATGCTGGTCGATGAAGACCTGCACCATCAGCACGCAGGCGGCAATGAGCAGCACGTTCGGCACCGACGACAGCACCGTGTACAGGTACTGGATGACTTCGTCGGCCCAGCCGCGCAGGTAGCCGGCGGCGATGCCCAACCCCACCGCCAGCGGCAGCGTGGCCACCGTCGCCAGGCTGCCGATGACGAAAGCGGTGCGGATGCTCTTCAGCGCCTGATAGAGCACGTCGTTGCCGGTCAGGTCGGTGCCGAAGACGTGGTAGTGGCCGGCCCACAGCACCATCGGCCCGGCGAGCAGGCCGATGACGGCCAGGGTCCAGCAAGCCGCGCGCCAGCGGATCGGCGCGTCGTCGCGCCAGGCGGCGGCGATGCCTGCGCGCCACGGCAGGCCACGCGCGCGCGCCACCGCCGCCAGCAGCAGCAGCGACAGCAGCGCCGCCAGCGCCGCGCCCGCCGCCAGCCCGAGCACGCCGCGCCAGGCCAGGTCAGTGAGCCATTCGCGCCCGGGCTCGCGCAGGTGCGCGCCGCCGAACTGCAGCCGCGGCGCGATGCGCCGGATCTCGCCGCCGACTTCGACCGATTCCTTGGTGAAGCCGACGTAGGACAGCGGCCGCGAATAGGTGGCCTCGCGCGAATCGACCAGCCGCACCAGCAGCGCATCGAGCAGCGAACGCGTGCGCGTGTCGTAGGCCGGCGCCTCGTTGCCGGTGGGCTGCAATTGCGGCCGGTAGTGCAGGCTGTCCAGCAGCGTGATGCCCAAACACAGCAGCAGCACCACCGATGCCGACAAGGCCGCCGGATCGGCGAAGACACGCGCCCAGTTGCGGCGCAGCCCCGGCCGCCGCAGCACCAGCACCCCGTAGGCCAGCGTGGCCAGCGCCATGGCCCACATCGCGGCGTCGGTCCAGAGGAGGACGAACTTGGGCATGTCAGGCGAGGCGCACGCGCGGGTCGGCCCAGGTGTAGGCCACGTCGATCAGGATGAAGGACACGATGTACAGCAGCGAACCCAGGAAGACCATGGTGCGCACCACCGCGAAGTCCTGCTTGCCGATGGCCTCGATGACGTAAGCGCCCAGGCCCGGCAGGCCGAAGAAGCTCTCGAACACCAGGCTGCCCAGGAACACGTAGGGCAGGTAGGCACCGGCGCTGGTGATGATCGGGATCAGCGCGTTGCGCAGCACGTGGCGATACAGCACCACCGTCTCCGACAGGCCCTTCGCGCGCGCGGTGCGCACGTAGTCCTTGCCCATCTCCTCGAGCAGCATCGCGCGGTACAGCCGCGCCTCGCCGCCGAGCCGCGCCACCAGCGACAGGGCTATCGGCAGCACCAGGAACTTGATCACCTCCCAGCCGCCGACGTAGCCGGAGATCGGCGCCAGCTTCAGCACGCGCGCGAAGAAGTACTGGCCGACGATGATGTAGAACAGGCTGGAGATCGACAGCATCAGCACGCACGCGACCACGCCCCAGAAATCCAGCCGCGTATGGCGCAACAGCGCCAGCAGCAGCGCGAAGGCCACGCTGGCGATCAGCTGCAGCACGAACAAGGGCAGCGCCAGCTGCACGCTGACCCACATGCGCGTGGCGACTTCATGGCCGATGTCGCCGGCGCTTTCGGCGTCGGCGCGGCCGAAGCGCAGCGCGAACAGCGACACCGAACGCTCCCAGAAGATGGTGTCGGTGTAGCGCTCGGCGCCCTGCTTCGCGTCATTCAAGTACAAGGGCTTGTCGTAGCCGCGCTCGGCCTTCCACTTGTCGATCACTTCCTGGTTGACGCGCTTGCCACCGATGTTCAGCCGCGCCATGTCGTCGGGCGTGTTGACGGTGAAGAACAGGAAGAAGGTCGCCAAGTTCACACCCAGCAGGATCAGCGCGCCGTACAGCGTGCGGCGGACGATGTAGCGGCCCATCAGTCGTCCATGGCCTAACGCGCCACCCGCGACGCATCAAACGCCGGCCAACAGCCTTCACCGCAGAGGCGCAGAGAACGCAGAGGACGCGCAGAGTGCTTCAGGTGTTCTCTGCGGCCCTCTGCGGCCTCCGCGCCTCTGCGGTGAATGAATTCGGGTTTCAGGCGAGCGAGCTTCATCTCAAGGGGTGTTTCATCTCAAGCCACTACCTGGCCTCTGGCGTTGCTGCGTTCCCTGCGCCGCAGGCTGCGCCAGCCCATGCCCGCCAACACCGCCAGCAGCCCCACCAGCAGCCCCAGCGGCCACCACACCGGCCGGTTCCATTCGGCCAGCTTGCGCACGCGCTCGGCCACGTCCAGCCGCAGGTAGCGGCCCTGGTCGCGGATCAGCACGGCGGGCTGGTAGTTGTGCACCCAGGACTGCGCCGCGCCCGAGGCATAGGGGAAGTAGCCGAAGCTCCACGGCGCGTCCTGCTGCACGATCTGCATCAGCCGGTCGATGATCGCCTGCTTCTCGGGCCCGTCGTGCAGCAGCCGCATCTTCGAGAACAGCGCGTCGAACTCGGGGTTCGCATAGTTGGCGGTGTTCTCGCCGTCGTGCTGCGTCTTGCCGTTCGGGCCGTAGAGCTGGAACAGGAAGTTCTCGGCATCGGGATAGTCGGCCAGCCAGCCGAGCCAGAACACCTGGTACTTGCCGCGGCGCACCTTGTCCTGGAACTGGTTGTTGTCGGTGGCACGCACCTCGAGCTGGATGCCCAGCTTGGCGAACTGGCGCACCACCCAGTCGATGCCGGCCTTGTTCTCCGGCGTCGGCGCGGCATAGAAGTCGTAGTTGATGACCAGCGGCTTGCCGGTCCTGGCGTCGCGTCCGTCCGGATAACCGGCTTCGGCCAGCAGTTGCTTCGCTTCGGCGATCGAGCGGCGCACCGGCTTGCCGTCGACCCACCGGTGCGTCACCGGGTTGACGCCTGCGGCCGTGCCGTGGCGCGAGCCGAAGATGCCGGCCGGCAGCGGGCCCATCGCCACCTCGCCGGCGCTCTTCGGGAAGATCTTCGAATACTCCTCCCAGTCGATGGCGATCGAAATCGCCTGGCGCAGCTTGCGGTTGCGTTCGCGCTGCTCGGACGTGTCAGCCCAGCCGATCGCCGGGTCGAGCATGTTGAAGCCCAGGTACCAGCTGGTCACGTCGGCAAAACGCGGCAGGCGAAAGCCCTTGTGCTCGTACTCGCGGCGCACCTCGTCCGAATCCTGCATCCCCACCAGGTAGTCCATGCCGGTGTCGGTGCGCTCGAAGACCTCGATGTCGTAGTAGCCCTGGCGGAACTTGGCGCGCAGCGGCACCGATTCGCGCTCCACGGTGAACAGCAAAGCGTCGATGAAGGGCGTGGTCTTGCCGCAGTCGTCGAGCAGCCCGGCGGCCTTGTCGCCGGGCATGCCCTCACAGGGATAGGGCTCGCCGCGATAGTTGGGGTTGCGCCTCAGCACGTGGCGCCGGTCCTTGATGAGCTCCGTCATCATGTACGGCCCGGTGCCCACCGGCCAGGTGTCCAGGCTCAGACCCGCCGCCGCCATGCCCGGCTGCGCGTAGAAGGCGTCGGCCTCCCACGGCACCGGCGCCATGAAGGTGGTGGTCATCCAGTAGTTCCACTGCGGGTACTTGCCCTGCAGCCGGATGCGCAGCGTGTGCGGGTCGGGTGCGCTGGCGCCGGCCAGCGGCCAGCGGCGAAAGTCCAGGAAGGGCCGGTCCTGGCTGGCCGGGTCCAGCCCCTGGCGCAGCCTGGCGTCCTCGGCCTTGATCAGTTCGCCGTACTCACGCAGGCCCAGCACGTGTTCGGAGAAGATGCCCGAGATCGGCGTGGTGATGCGCGTCGTCGCCTGGCGCTTCAGCGCATAGACATAGTCCTCGGCGACCAGTTCGCGCGTGCCGCTGTGCTCGAAATCCAGCGGCGTGCGCCGCTCGCCCAGCTCACCCGGTTGCAGCGCGTGGTAGCGGTAGCGGCCCGCCTCGTCCCTGGCGAAGGCCGGATGCGGCTGGTACAGGATGCCGGGCTTGAGGCGGATGTCGTAGACGCTCTCGGCCACCTGCTCGCCGGGCGCGTCCTCGGACAACGGCTTGTCGTGCTTGTCCAGATAGATCGGCTTGGCCACCTCGATGGCCGTCTTCGGCTGCAGCTGGAACGGCCGCTTCAGGTAGTGGTAGCCGTAGGGCGGCTCGTAGATCTGGTAGGTGAAGGGCGTGTCGTTGCTCCAGTACGAGGCCACCGGGTCCAGATGCCGCGGCGAGCCTTCGATCATCGCGCTGACCAGGGTGTTGCTCGCCGCCAGGTCGCCGGGCATCGGGTTGTTGTTGCAGCCGGCGAGCAGCAGCAGCGCTGCCGCGGCGCACAGGGCGCGCCGCCACCCGGCTCTACCAGCCAACGAAGACCTCACGCCCCTGCACCGCCAGTTGCACGCGTGCGCCCACCGGCAGCGTCACCTTGGTCGGCACATGACCGAAAGGCAGGCCGCTGAGGATCGGCGTGCGGCACACCGCACGCAGATGCGCCACCACGCCGCGCAGCGAGAAGCCGCGGTCCAGCGGCGACTTCGTCTGCACGGTGAAGTGCCCGAGCAGCACCGCCTTCTGCGCTGCCAGCACCCCCGCCTGGTGCAACTGCAGCAGCATGCGCTCGACGCGGTACGGCTGTTCGTTGACGTCTTCCAGGAACAGGATGCCGCCGCGCACGCGCGGCCAGTGCGGTGTGCCCAGCAGCGAAAGCAGCACCGTCAGGTTGCCGCCCCACAGCCGCCCTTTCAGCTCGAGCCCGTCGAAGCCGGTTTCGCTGCGGAAGCCCACCGCTTCGAGCTCGCCGCTCATCGCTTCGCAGAAGCAGGCGGCGGTGACCTCGTCGACGCCGCCGGCTTCGTCGCTGCGGCCGAAGTCCTCGCTCGCGGTCGGCCCGGCCCAGCTGCCACTGTCGGCGCCGCCATGCGCCAGCAGCCCCAGTTGCAGCGCGGTCACGTCGCTCAGGCCCACCCAGCGCGTGCCGGCTTCGACGCTGCGCACGAGCAGCGGCCAGTCGATGCGGTCGAGCAGCCGTGTCAGCCCGTAGCCGCCGCGCACCGCCATGGCCACCGCGGGCGCGTCGCGCGCGATGCGGTGCAGCGCGGCGAGCCGGGTGTCGTCGTCGCCGCCGAAACGCTGGAAGCGCTTCAGTGCGGCTTCGTCCAGATAGGCGTCGAAGCCCAGCGCACGCAACCGCTGCAGCGCCAGCCGCACCGGCGCGGCCTGCACGCTGACCCCGGAGGGGCTGAACAGGCACAAGCGCTTCACTGGACTGACTGCCCTGCGCACGACGTGCAGCGGGTCGCCGCCAGGCGCACTCACCGCGGCGGCTCCGCGTCGGGCGCTGCTTTCAGCTCCAGCACTTCGCCGGTGGGGATGGGTTCTTCGCCGGCCGCGGCCTGGCGCTCGGCACGCTGCTGCGCGCGCCGTTCGGCGAAGAACTCGCGCAGCAGCTGGCCGCAGGCGCCGGCCAGCACCTGGCCGCGCAGTTCGGTCTGGTGATTCAGTCGGCGCTCAGCGAACAGATTCAACACCGAGCCGGCGGCGCCGGTCTTCGGGTCGGCGGCGCCGAAGACCACGCGTTTGAGGCGCGCATGCAGCAGCGCCATCGAGCACATCGCGCAGGGCTCGAGCGTCACGTACAGCTCGCATTCGGGCAGCCGGTAGTTCTGCAGCAGTTGCGCCGCGTGGCGCAGCGCGACGATCTCGGCATGCGCCGTGGGGTCGTGCGTGGTGACCGGCCGGTTGTAGCCGGTGGCGATGACCTGGGAGCCTTGCTCGGTGCGGCGCAGGATCACCGCGCCGACCGGCACCTCACCCACCAGCAGCGCGTTGTGCGCCTGGTCCAGCGCCAGGCGCATGCCCGCTTCGTCGCGGATCTCGTCGGGGTCCGGATCCCGGGTGGGCGGCTCATCGCTCATGCACGGCGATTGTGCCTCGCCGGCCGCACCCCCGGCTCAATGCACGCGGTCGTGCAGGATCGCGTGCGACACCTGGTCCTGCCGGATGTGCCAGTGCGCCAGCGTGTGGTCGTAGACCATGCGCTCGTCGCTGCTGATGCGGCCGTCGGCGGTGATCGCCGCCGCGCACAGCCTGCACACCAGCAGCCGCAGCGAGTCGTCGTGCACCGCATCGAGCAGCCCGTTGACGTAGATCAGGTCGGTGGTGCGCAGCCACGAGCGCTCGCACAGCCCCGCGCCGACCTCGTCGATGCACTGCTGCGCCAGCTCGACGAAACGCTCGCGGCTGACGCCCAGGCGTTCGAACGCGTCCAGGCTGGACAGCATCGACAGCTCCTGGTCGCCGACGCTGCCGTTGGCCGCGACCAGCAGCGCCAGCACGCGTGCCGGCGCTTCGTTCCTGACAGTCAATGGCGGGTTCATGTGCTCCTCCTTCAGCGTCGACGGGAAAGCCATTCGGCGCGGGCCGATCGGCTGATCGACCGCTGCGAGCGCATAGAGTTCCATGCGCCCGCATGATGCCGATCAATGCCTGATGCACGACAAGGCCGCCCTGGGCGATCTTCAACCCCACAGTCGCCAAGCCCGGCACCCCGTGCGAACATCGCCGCCCCTGTCCCATCACGAAGGAACACACCATGGCCAAGCAAGACAAGAAGCTTGCACCCACCCGTCTGACGACGCAGTTCGGCGCCCCGGTGCCCGACAACCAGAACAGCCTGACGGCAGGCGCGCGCGGCCCGCTGCTGTCGCAGGACGTGTGGCTCAACGAGAAGCTGGCCAACTTCGTGCGCGAAGTGATCCCGGAGCGGCGCATGCATGCCAAGGGCTCGGGCGCCTTCGGCACCTTCACCGTCACCCATGACATCAGCAAGTACACCCGCGCGAAGATCTTCGAGAAGGTCGGCAAGAAGACCGAGATGTTCGCGCGCTTCACCACCGTGGCCGGCGAGCGCGGCGCCGCCGACGCCGAGCGCGACATCCGCGGCTTCGCGCTCAAGTTCTACACCGAGGAAGGCAACTGGGACATGGTGGGCAACAACACCCCCGTGTTCTTCATCCGCGACCCGCGCAAGTTCCCCGACCTGAACAAGGCGGTCAAGCGCGATCCGCGCAGCAACCTGCGCTCGGCCACCTACAACTGGGACTGGTGGAGCCTGCTGCCCGAGGCGCTGCACCAGGTCACCATCGTCATGAGCGACCGCGGCATTCCGGCCAGCTACCGCCACATGCACGGCTTCGGCTCGCACACCTACAGCTTCTGGAACCAGGCCGGCGAGCGCTGGTGGGTCAAGTTCCACTTCCGCACCCAGCAGGGCATCAAGAACCTGACCGACGCCGAAGCCGCCGCCGCCGTCGGCAACGACCGCGAGACGCATCAGCGCGACCTCTACGAGGCCATCGAACGCGGCGACTTCCCGAAATGGAAGATGTACATCCAGGTCATGCCCGAGGCCGACGCCGAGAAGCTGCCGTATCACCCCTTCGACCTGACCAAGGTCTGGCTGAAGAAGGACTATCCGCTGGTCGAAGTCGGCGAGTTCGAGCTCAACAAGAACCCGGAGAATTTCCACGCCGATGTCGAACAGAGCGCGTTCGCGCCGGGCAACCTGGTGCCGGGCATCAGCGCCTCGCCGGACAAGATGTTGCAGGCGCGCCTGTTCAACTACGCCGACGCGCAGCGCTACCGGCTGGGCGTCAACTACCACCAGATCCCCGTCAACGCCGCGCGCTGCCCGGTGCACAGCAACCACCGCGACGGCAGCGGCCGCATGGACGGCAACTACGGCGGCCTGCCGCACTACGAACCCAACAGCTTCAACCAGTGGCAGGAGCAGCCCGAGTTCCGCGAGCCGCCGCTGAAGATCAACGGCAACGCCGACTTCTGGGACTTCCGCCAGGACGACGCCGACTACTTCGACCAACCCGGCCGGCTGTTCCGCGGGATGACGCCCGCGCAGCAGCAGGCGCTGTTCGACAACACCGCCCGCGCGATGGGCGACGCGCCGGACTTCATCAAGCAGCGCCATGTCGCCAACTGCAGCAAGGCCGACCCGGCCTATGGCAAGGGTGTGGCGGCGGCGCTCGAGAAGTTGCGCTGAAGAACCAAACGAGAAGCAAGAGAGGCCGGTTCGCGGCGCCGCGATCGGCGCCGCTGCCTTCGAGGCGATGGAATGCATCGGCGGCAGCGGCGTGATGGAGGACGGCCCGTTCCCGCGCCTGTTCCGCGAATCGCCGATCAACGCCATCTGCGAAGGCAGCGGCAACGTGCAGTGCCTCGACGTGCTGCGTACGCAGGCCTTGCCGCGGCCCCTCGCCACGACCTCGCCGCGCTCCATCACCAGGTACGGATCGGCGAGTTCGGCGGCCAAGTCGTCGTACTGCTCGACGAGCACGAGCGCCAGCGGCCCGCCGGCCGCAGCGGCCATGCCGCGGCCGGCGAGGCGGCGGATGACGCGCCCGATGCCCTTGATGATGCTCGGCTGGAATCCGCCCGGCGCCAGCGCACTCTGCCGCCCAGCGGCCGGCTGCGCGCTGCCAGCGCGTCGACGCGCGCGCCGTCGAGCACGCCCAGGAACGCGACGAGCGCCTGCTTCTCCTGCGGCGACAGGCCGAGCGGCGCGATGCGTGCGTCCTTCTCGCCCAGGTCGCCGCCGCCGCGGTCATAGAAGTCGACCACGGCTGCGAGCGTGGCCAGCGAACCGTCGTGCATATAAGGCGCGGTGCAGGCCACGTTGCGCAGGCTCGGCGTCTTGAACGCAAAACGGTCGGCAGGGTCGAGCGTGATCTCGAAGCGGCCCGGATCGGGCGTCACGGCCTCGGCAAAGGCGGCCAGATCGCTGCCTTGCAGCACGGTCTGCACGCCGGGCGCGAGCGGCACGACGATCGCGCCGGCCGCCGTCCCGGCGTGCCCGGCGCCGGTGACGTGAAACCTGCCGTCGGCGAAGCGGGCACTCTTCTCGCCGATGACGTGGCAGCCGCTGCATCGGCCCTTGCCGGTGAAGATGCGAAAGCCCGCCTGCTCCTGCCCGGTCAGCGCAGCCGCGTCGCCGTCACAGCGCCAGCGATCGGAGCGCGAGTCGGCGGCGACCAGCGTCGTCTCGAACGCCGCGAGTGCCGCACCGAGCGACTCCATCCCCGGCCCCGCGCCGGCGAAGGCGCGCTCGAACAGGCCGTCGTAGTCGCGCAGCGCGCGGATGCGCTGCAGCACGGCACCGATCGACGGATTGGCCAACTCGTCGGGATGCAGCAGCGGCAGCCACGCCTGCGTCGCGAGCGACGTCTCGCGCCCGTCGTGAAAGAGCAGGTCTTGCCAGGCGACGTCGAGCAGTGTCGGCGCGTTGCGCCGCAAGCTCCTGCCCTCGATGCCGACCGCCGTCTTCGACGCGTTCGAAGCAAAGCCCTCCTCGGGCACGTGGCACATGGCGCAGGACATCACGCCGTTGAACGACAGGCGCCGGTCGAAGAACAGCTTGCGGCCGAGTTCGACCTGCGCCGCATCGCGCACGACGCCCGCCGGCAGCGCGCGCGGCGGCAGGCCGAAGGCGTCCGCAGCGTCGGCAGGGTCGGCCGGCGCGGGCGCGGGCACGCAAGCCTGCACCTTGCCGTCGGCGGTGCTCGAGATGTCCACCGGCAGCGGAATCTTCGCCGGGTCGCCGATCGCCGCCACGTCCTTCGCCTGCCATTGGCCGGCCTCGTCGGGCCGGTGGCTGACCGGCTACGGCGCGACGCAGGTGATCCGGTTCGCGCCGGCGCGAGCTCGCGGCCATGCTCAGCGTCGTCGTCTTCAATCGGCGCGGTGCCGCTGCTGCCGGCCTGAGCGCGCCGGACCTGCGTCAGGCGAGCTGTTCGTCGCCCTTCTGGCCCTTGCGGTAAACCTCGTAGACGAGCACCGGAACGCCCAGGCCGTCCAGGTGCTGATGCATCAGCGGCTTGACCTGCGTCCAGTCCAGCGCACCGACGCCGGTCGCCAGCCGCGGCAGCGCCAGGCTCTTGATGCCTTCGTCCTGCACGTGCTTGGCCAGCGCGCGCAGCGCGCGGTTCACGTCTTCGAGCCTGGCCTTGACGGGGCGTGCCGCCTTGTCCTGGCTCTGCATGCCCTGCGTCAGCAGGTTGACGATGCCGCGCGTGGAGCCGTCCTCGTTGACGCCGCGCCACGCCCAGATCTCGCCGGTGTCGGGCTGCTTGGCGTGCATCGCATGGCGATAGTCCTTGACCATCGACGGAAAGCGCTCGCGCAGCGCGAGCGCCAGCCCCGAATCGAACGGGTCGTGCGTGGCGATGCCATGCGCAATCACCTGCGCATCGCTGAGCAGGATGTCGCCTTCGACTTCACGGATCATGTTCCTCTCCTCGGAGTGCAAAAACCTCGAATTATCCCTCGCGCATGGGCCTGGGTCTCAGGGCGGAGGCAGCCGGACCGGCATCCAAAGAGACGCCGGGCCGCGTGGCGGGGCGCGGCAATGAGCCTGCACCGCCGCCCCGCACAACGCGCCGCAGACGGGCGGCCGATCCGCGTCGCGCTGATCGGTGCCGGCAAGATCGGCTCGATGTACCTGAGCCGGATCCGGTGCACGCCGGGCGTGCACCGCGCCGGCATCGCCGTCTACGTCGTGATGGCGCGCACCGGCGAGCCGCCGCCCGCGCTCGGCTGCTTCATCGCCGAGAAGCGCGACGCGGGTCTGAGCTTCGGGCGGCGCGAGGATCTGCTCGGCGTGCGCGGCGTGCCGGTCGGCGGGCTCGCGTTCGATGGCTGCAAGCTCGGCGGCGAGCGGCTGCTCGGCGCGCCCGAGGGCGGGATGATGGTGATGGGCGCCGCCGGTGCGTGGGGCCTGGCCGGCGCGGCATCGGCGGCGCTGGGGATCGCGAACGCTGCACTCGCGGATGCGGCGGCGCATGCGAAGGCGCGGGTGGTCGCCGCGGCACCGCTGGCCAGCCTTGCCGGCGTGCAGACGCTGCTCGGCGACCAGCGCATGGCGCTCGCCGCGGCGCGCGCCGGCCTGGCGCAGGCTTTGCGCGACATCGCCGCCATCAAAGGGCCGCCGCTGCCGCTGTTCAGCGCCAAGCTCGCGGCGACCGAGGCGGCCGTCGGCATCGTCGACCGCTGCATGGCGCTGCACGGCGCGGCCGGCTATTCGCGCGAGCTGCCCGCCGAGCGGCGCCTGCGCGACGTGCGTGCGTTCACGATCCACTTCGCCAACAACGAGGTGCTGCGCGACACGATCCGCAAGGCGGCGCTTGCGTAGCGTTCTCGTGCGCGCGCCGCGCGTTGCGGCCGCGCTGGGGCTGGCCCGCAGAGACTGTAGACCGATGGCTTGCACGCGAGGCTCCCGAGGCCGTGACGCCGCACGGCCGCTCGCGCTCGGCGCGCGTGGTCATGCGGATCAGCCCGATGCAACAGCCGCCGCAACGAGCCCGCTGCGGCGGCCGCCCCCCGCTGCCGGCTGCAGCTACTGCGGCTGGAAGCCGCTGGCCTTGATGATGCGTGCCCAGCTCTGGCTGTAGGCGCGCTCCAGCGCGGTGATCTGCGCCTGCGGCATGTAGTGCACCGCCAGGCCCAGCGCCGTCAGGCGCTCGCGCACCTCGGCCTGCTCGAGCACCTTGGCCAGCGCCGCCGAAACCGAATCCAGCGTGGCCTTGGGCGTGCCGGCCGGCGCGAACAGCGCGTAGAAGGGCAGGTCCTCGAAGCCGGCCAGGCCCAGCTCGGCGAAGGTGGGCACGTCGGGCAGCAGCGCCTGGCGCTGCGCGCCGATCACCGCCACGACGCGGATCTTGCCGTGCCGGTGGTTCTCGATGAAGTCGGGGATCGAGCCGACGCCGGCGGGGATCTGGTTGCCCAGCATGTCGGCGATCATCGGCGCGCTGCCGCGGTAGGGCACGGCCACCAGATCGAGCGCGTACTTCTGGCCGATCGCCTTGACCAGGAACTCCGGCACCGAGGCCGGTGCCGGAATGCCCACCGAACTCTTGGCGCCCTGGTTCCTGACCCAGCCGACGTAGTCGTTGAACGACTTGGCCAGCGTACCCCCCGACAGCGCCAGCGCATTGGCGAAGGTCGCGATGCCGGCCACGGCCACGAAATCCTTGGCCGGTTCGAAGCCCGGGTTCTTGGTGACCAGCGGCAGGATCGAGATCGTGTGGTCGTGCGACAGGAACAGGGTGCTGCCGTCCGCAGGCGCGGCCTTCAGCGCCTGGGCCGCCAGCTGGCCGCCCGCGCCGGGCTTGTTCTCGACGATGACGGTGTGGCCCAGCTCGTCCTTGAGCTTCTCGGCCAGCAGGCGTGCGATCGCGTCGCTGCCGCCGCCGGGCGGGAAGCCGACGAGGATGCGGGTGGTCCTGGCGCTTTGTGCCTGGGCGCCGGCGGCCAGGCCAAAGGCCAGTGCCACGGCGGCCAGCCAGCGCAACGAGCGACGGCGCGAGGGAATGCTCAGCATGGGGTGTTCCGGTTCGGCGGGAAGGGTGCCGGCGCCCAGCGGGCGGCGGCAATGGGCGCGCAGTATGCCACCGGCCCTGGGGCGCGATCGGCGATCGGCGATCGGCCGTCATGCGTTGCGTGGCCCGCGCAGACGTTTAGACTGCCGTTGCCCGGAGTGCTCTGTCGGGCGCCTCGAGATCCGCCGATGCCCAAACCCCTGCAGCCCGACCCGAAGACGCAGTGGAACGTCGGCTACTGGATGCTGGCGCTGCTTGCGCTGCTTGCGCTGCAGAGCCTGTGGCAGGCGCGCACCATCGAACCGGTGCCGTACAGCGAATTCGAGAAGGAGCTGGCCGCCGGCAGGATCTCCGAAGTCGTGATCGGCGACACCACGATCACCGGCAAGCTGAAGACGCCCGACCGCGGCAAGACCGTGATCGTGGCCACGCGCGTGGAGCCGGAGCTCGCCGAGCGGCTGTCGAAGTACGGCGTGCCGTTCTCGCGCGTCGTCGAGAGCACCTGGCTGCGCGACCTGATGTCGTGGGTGCTGCCGGCGCTGATCTTCTTCGGCCTGTGGTTCTTCTTCGTGCGGCGCCTGGCCGACAAGGCCGGCGGCCTGGGCGGCTTCATGAGCATCGGCAAGAGCCGCGCCAAGGTCTACGTCGAGCAGGACACCGGCGTGACCTTCGCCGACGTCGCCGGCGTCGACGAGGCCAAGGCCGAGCTGCAGGAGATCGTCTCGTTCCTGAAGGATCCGCAGGCCTACGGGCGGCTGGGCGCGCGCATGCCCAAGGGCATCCTGCTGGTCGGCCCGCCCGGCACCGGCAAGACGCTGCTGGCCAAGGCGGTGGCCGGCGAGGCGGGCGTGCCCTTCTTCAGCATCAGCGGCAGCGAGTTCGTCGAGATGTTCGTCGGCGTCGGCGCGGCGCGCGTGCGCGACCTGTTCGAGCAGGCGCGGCTGAAGGCGCCGGCCATCATCTTCATCGACGAGCTCGACGCGCTCGGCCGCGCGCGCGGCGCCGGCGGCATGGTCGGCGGCCACGACGAGCGCGAGCAGACGCTGCAGCAGCTGCTGGTCGAGCTCGACGGCTTCGACAGCTCGTCGGGGGTGGTGCTGCTGTCGGCGACCAACCGCCCCGAAATTCTCGATCCGGCGCTGCTGCGCGCCGGGCGCTTCGACCGCCAGGTGCTGGTCGACCGGCCCGACAAGCTCGGCCGGGTGCAGATCCTGAAGGTGCACATCAAGAAGATCCAGCTGGCCGGCGGCGTCGACCTGGAGCAGGTGGCGGCGCTGACCACCGGCTTCTCGGGCGCCGACCTGGCCAACCTGTGCAACGAGGCGGCGTTGGCGGCCACGCGCCGCGGCGCTGCCGAGGTCAGCCTGCAGGACTTCACGCTGGCCATCGAGCGCATCGTCGCCGGCCTCGAGAAGAAGAACCGCGTGCTCAACGCCCACGAGCGCGAGGTCGTGGCCTTCCACGAGATGGGCCACGCGCTGGTGGCGCTGGCGCTGCCGGGCACCGACCCGGTGCACAAGGTGTCGATCATCCCGCGCGGCATCGGCGCGCTCGGCTACACGATCCAGCGGCCCACCGAGGACCGCTTCCTGATGACGCGCGAGGAGCTCGAGCGCAAGATCATGGTGCTGCTCGGCGGCCGTGCGGCGGAGAAGCTCGTCTTCGGCCAGCTGTCGACCGGCGCCGCCGACGACCTGGCCAAGGTCACCGACATCGCGCGCGACATGGTCACGCGCTACGGCATGGACGAGGCGCTCGGCTACGTCGCCTACGAGGCGCAGCACCCGCGCTTCCTCGACGTGCCCGGGTACCCGGCCGGGGGCGGCTGCACGGTGAGCCCGCAGACGCAGCAGAACATCGACAGCGCCGTGCGCGGCATCGTCATGGACGCCTTCGACGGCGCCATGCGCATCCTCGAGCAGCACCGCGATGTGCTCGAGCGCGCCGCGCGCGAACTGCTGGTCAAGGAGACGCTGGACGAAGCCGCGTTGACGGCGCTCACGGCGGACCTGCCGCGGCCCGCGTGACCGGCGCGCCCGATGAGATCAGGCGGCCGGCGTTGGCGTGAACCCGCGGAGGCACGCTGCCGCGGTGGCCGGCCGGCGGCGCCGGCATGAGGCTCACGCCGCGCCTGGCGCTGCTGCTGACGCTGCCGCCGCTGCTGTGGGCCGGCAACGCCGTGGTCGGCCGCCTGATGGTCGGCCAGGTGCCGCCGCTGACGCTGAACCTGCTGCGCTGGCTGATCGCGCTGCTGGTGCTGCTGCCGCTGGGCGCCCACGCGCTGCGGCCGCTCTCGGCGCTGAAGCAGCGCTGGCGCTACCTGCTCGCCATCGGCGTGCTCGGCGTGGGCCTGTACAACTCGCTGCAGTACCTGGCGCTGGTGAGCTCGAGCCCGATCAACGTCACGCTGGTCGCGTCGAGCCTGCCGGTATGGATGCTGGCGGTGGGCACGCTCTTCTTCGGCGAGCGCGCCACGCGGCGGCAGGTCATCGGTGCGCTGCTCGGCCTGGCGGGCGTGGCGGTGGTCATCGGGCGCGGCTCGCTTGACACGCTGCTCGCGGTGCGCCTTGTCGCCGGCGACCTGCTGATGCTGCTGGCGGTGGTCGGCTGGGCCTTCTACAGCTGGCTGCTCGTGCGTCCGCCCGCGCACATGCAGGGCGCCGAGCGGCCGCGCTGGGATTGGGCCGGCACGCTGCTGGTGCAGGTGCTCTTCGGCCTGGCCGCTGCCGGACTGTTCAGCGCTGCCGAGCAACTGGCCGGCGCGGCGCCGATCCGCTGGAGCTGGGCAGTGGTAGGCGCGCTGCTCTATGTCTCGCTCGGCGCTTCGCTCGTCGCCTACCGCTGCTGGGGCCTGGGCGTGGCCGAGGGCGGGCCGGCGCTCGCTGCGTTCTTCAACAACCTGACGCCGCTGTTCGCCGCGCTGCTGTCGGCGCTGGTGCTCGGCCAGGCGCCGCAGCCCTTCCACGCGCTGGCCTTCGTGCTGATCGCCGCCGGCATCGCGGTCGGGTTGTAGGCAGTAGTGCAGTGTTCCACGCGGTGCGGCACATAAAAGCTCGGGACCCAGGACTATTGACCGCCCCGGCACTGATGCAGCGCGGCGCAAGGCCGATCGCGCCTGCCGGGCTCAGCGCATCTCGAACAGCTCCTGGTGGAAGCGCGCCTCGGGCAGGCCGCGCGCGACGAGCTCGCGGCGCAGCGCGCGGCCGAAGCCGGCCGGGCCGCAGAACCACAGGTCGGCGTCGCGCCAGTCGGGCACGGTATCGACCAGGCGCTGCGCATTCAGCAGGCCGTCGCGCTCGTCCCACAGCACGTGCAGCCGCACGCCGGCCGCCGCGGCGTCGCGCTCGAGCAGCGTGATCCCGTTCGGGTCCATGTCCTTCGTCGTGTGGAACAGGTCGACCTTGCGGCCGTCGGGCGCGGCGGCGAGCGCTTTCATGCGCGCGATGAACGGCGTGATGCCGATGCCGCCGCCGATCCAGATCTGGCGCTGCGCGCTGCGCTCGAAGTCGAAGCGTCCATAAGGGCCCTCGACGCGCGCGACGTCGCCGGGCTTGACGCGCTCGGCCAGCGTGCGCGTGTAGTCGCCGAGGCCCTTGATGATGAAGTCGATGCGGCCGTCGTCTTTCCACGCCGAAGTCAGCGTGAAGGGGTGCGGCCCTTCGTCGTCGTGCAGCGTCAGGAAGGCGAACTGCCCGGCGGCATGCCCAGGCCAGCGGCCCTTCATCGCCAGCACCAGCTCGACGACCCCGAGCGCGTCGTGGCGGATCACCTGCTCGACCTCGCCGACCACCTCGCGTTCGGCGGCGGTGCGCCGCAGCAGCAGGCGCAGCGATGCGACGACGCCGGCCGCGAGCATCAGCGCCACCCCGACGCCGAGCACGCCGGGCCACGATTCCCAGCTCAGCAGCACCATGGCATGCCAGGCGAGCACGAGGAAGGCGATGGCCAGCAGCCGGTGCGTCTTGAAGAAATACCGGTACGGGAAGCGCTTCACCAGCGCCAGCACGATGAGCACGGCCGCCGCGTAGAAGGCCCACTCGCCGAGCCCTTCGGCGTTGCCGCGCTGCGCCATGAAGAATTCGCGCAGCGGCTCGCCGGCGATCTGCGCTCGCGGGCCGCGCTGCGGCGGCTGCAGCAGCCCGAGGCCGACCAGCCACTTCGGCGTCTGCGACGCCAGCCAGTGCAGCACCGCGGTGGCGAGCGCCGCGATGCCGAGCCACTTGTGCAGACGGTACATCTTGTCCAGGCCGCCGAACCAAGGCTCGAGCAGGCGCGGGCGCAGCGCCAGCACCAGCGCCGCGCTCATCGTGCCGATGGCCAGCACGCCGGTCGCCTGCACCGCCAGGTTGCGCCAGCCCAGCCAGTGGGTCGGCGCGGCGTGCGCCGCAGGGTCGCCGATCCACCACAGCGCGAGCAGCGCGACGAGGGTGAGCGGGAGCGAAACGCGGATGTTCTTCATATCTGGGCCACGATAGCGGCGGCGCGTCAGCCGAACTCGAGGGATCGGTGAAGAAGCGCAAAGACCTTTGACCCTGCTCAAGAGATCAGGCCAAGGTGTCGATGGGGGCGGCGCGCTTCTACGGCGGCGGCGTGTCGTCGTGCGGGGTGTCGGCGCCTCTTGCCGGCACCGGCTCATGAGGGGCGCTGTCGCCGTCGCGCGCGCTCGCCTCTTTAGAGCTGCGCAGCATCCCAAAGCCCCGCCACAACAGTGCCAGGCCGCCCCAGAGTGCCGCCGCGGCGACCGGAAGGGCCAATGCCCGCGGGAAGACCGCGACGAGCACGGCGACCACACAAAGCACCAGACCCACCCCGGTCGTCAGGCGGCCCTGCACCGGGCCGAGCACCCGGCGGCGGCTGAACACCGCGCCAACCGCGTTGCCGATGCGCATGGCGCCCGCCGCCACGGCGCCCGTGCTGCCCGAACCGCGCACCCGGGTGCCGCGCGGCCGCCGCGGCTGACCCGGCGCGCGCAGCTTGTGCCGGTCGTCGAGCACGAGCTCGGTCGAGTTGGCCAGGTCGCGCAGGTAGAGCGCTTCCATCTAAGTTGCAAAGCCCGTGTCTTCGATGATCGCGTCGAGCTCGCAGTTGCCGAGCCAGCTGGCGATGTTGAGGTTGGTCGAGCCGACGCGCGCCCAGCGGCCATCGGCCACCGCGGTCTTGGCGTGCAGCATGCTGCCGTTCCACTCGAAGACGCGGATGCCCGCTTCGAGCAGCACGCGGTAGCCGGCCCTGGAAAAGGGTTTGAGCATCGGGATGTCGGTCGCGTTCGGCACCAGCAGCCGCACGTCGACGCCGTCCTGCGCCGCCGCGCACAGCGCCTGCACGTACGACGAAATGCCACTGTAGTAGGCGTCGGTGAGCCACAGCCGCTGGCGCGCCATCGCGGCCACGAGTTGGTCCACGCGCAGCATGCTCATCGTGGCGGGCTCGCTGGAAACGATGCGCAGGCTCACGTCGCCCGCGGCTGCAGGTTCGAGGATCGGCTCGGTCTGTCCCGGCGCGGGCCCGGTGAGTGCCCAGCTGCGGGCAAAGGCCTGCGCGATCTGGGCCACGGCCGGGCCGCGGATCTCGACGCCGGTGTCGCGCCAGGGCGCGATCTGGCGTGCCGCATCGCCGACCCACATCCGCGCCACGCACAGGCCGGTGACGAAGCCGACCGTGCCGTCGACGATCAAGGTCTTGCGGTGGTCGCGCGACAACCAGCCGAGGGGGCTCGACAGCTGCGGCGGGTTGTAGACGCGAACCTCGACGCCCGCCACGCGCAACGCCTGCCAGAAGCCGCGCCTGGCCTTGCCGAAGTTGCCCATCCAGTCGTAGATGACACGCACACGCACGCCGGCGCGGGCTCTGTCCATCAGAGCCTCGGCGAACTCGCGCCCGACCTCGTCGTCCTGGATGAAGTAGTTCTCGAAGTGCACATGCTCCTGCGCCGCGCGAATCGCCGCGAGCCACGCGGGATAGTTCTCGCGGCCATCTTCGAGCAGGCGCACCTGGTTGCCGCCGACCAGCGGCGCCCCGGCGGCGCGCGAGAACATGCGATCGGCGGAATCGCGCAGCTCCGCCAGCGCGGCGTGTCCGTCCTGTTCCTGCGGTGCCACGAGCCTCATGTCACGGCACCAGGCCCGGCAGGGTCAAGGCCAAGGCCTGTAGTTGCGCGATGTCGGGCGGATGCATCGATGGGTCTTGGAAGTTTCTCTGGCGAGAAGATGTATAAAACGAATGTATGCGTCGAATGTATGCATCCATAGGCGAGCACCGTAGTGCCTCGACCTGGATTTTGACATTCGCATTGCTGGAGCAGTCTCATGTCCGCCCTGCTTGACGAACTCTCGAAGAAGGCCCAGACGCTCACGGTTGAAGAGCGGGCACAGCTCGCTCAGGAGTTGCTCGAATCGGTCGAGCGTGATGCCGACCCTGACGTTCAGGCTGCATGGGAAACCGAGATCGCCAGCCGCATCGCCAAGTACGAGCGCGGTGAGGCCAAGCTCATTCCTGCGGAAGAAGTCTTTGCTGCTGCTCGCCGCCTCACGCAGTGAAGCCGGTTCGCTTCCTCGAGGAAGCACAGACGGAGTTCCTCGAACAGGTTGCGTACTACGAGGAGCGTCAGAAAGGCCTCGGAGATCGGTTTCGCGAGTCTGTCGAAGCAGCGGCCACCCTTGCCGGCGCACATCCGAAGCTCGGATCACCTTGGAGGCTTCGCACGCGGCGGGTCTTCCCCAGGGGCTTCCCTTTCGCCGTCGTGTACCGCATCGAACCCGCCGAACGGGTCGTCTTCGCGGTGGCCCACTTCAAGCGCCGCCCAAGCTATTGGCGCCGCCGAAAGTGACGCATAAGCCGTTGCTGGAGCGGACGTTGTAGATTCATCGATGCAGCAGACCACCCGAATCGTCATCGTCGGCGGCGGCATTGCCGGACTCCTGCTGGCGACCCGGCTGGGCGACACCCTGGGCCGCAGCGGCCGCGCCCGGGTCACGCTGATCGACAAGAGCCCGACCCATATCTGGAAGCCGATGCTGCACACCATTGCCGCCGGCACGCGCGATGCAGCGCAACAGCAGGTGATCTACATCGCCCACGCCAGCGCGCACGGCTTCGACTACCAGCCCGGCGAAATGCACGGGCTCGACCGCCAGGCGCGCACGGTCAAGCTGGCGGAACTGCGCGCGCCTTCGGGTGAAGTCGTCATCGGTCCGCGAAGCGTCGAATACGACGTGCTCATCCTCGCGCTGGGCAGTCGCGCCAACGACTTCGGCACACCGGGCGTGCTCGAGCATTGCCATTTCATCGACAGCCAGGCGCAGGCTGAAATCTTCAACCAGGCCTTGCGCATCCGCGCCTTCCAGAGCGCGGTGACGAACGGTCCGCTGCGCGTGGCTATCGTCGGCGCCGGTGCCACCGGTGTCGAACTGGCCGCCGAATTGAGCCGCCTGCTCGAAGTGGCGGCGAGTTATGGCGACCCGGACATCCGCTCGCGTCTGGAGCTCAGCCTCTTCGAGAGCGGGCCGCGCATCCTGGCGGCGTTTCCGCCAGCGGTGTCGGAATCCAGCGAGGCGCAGTTGCGCCGCATCGGCTTCGCAGTGCGCACCGGCACGCCCGTGGTCGCCGCCGAAGCGGATGGCTTCCGGCTCGGCGACGGCAGCAAGCAGGCGGCCGATCTGATGGTCTGGGCCGCGGGCGTCAAGGCGCCCGATTTCCTGGGCAAGCTGCAGGGCATGACGAGCAATCGCGCCAACCAACTTGCCGTCAGGCCGACCCTGCAAGCTCAGGACGACGACACGCTGTTCGCGCTCGGCGACTGCTCGAGCTTGATCCTCGCCGGCCATGAACGTGCGCTCGCGCCGACGGCGCAAGTCGCCACGCAACAGGCGCAACATCTGGCCAAGCACCTGCCGCGCTGGCTGGCCGGCGGCCCGCTGCCCGACTTCGAGTTCCGCGACTTCGGTGCGCTCGTGTCGCTGAGCGACTACAACGCCTTCGGCACGCTGGGGCAGTTCGGCTTCTTCCGCGGCGGCTTCATCAAGGGCCGGTTCGCGCAGTTCAGCCACGCCATGCTTTACCGGCAGCATCAGCAGGCCTTGCACGGTTTCGGCAAGGCCATGGCGCTGTGGACCGCCGAGCGCATCAACGCCCTCGTGCAGCCGAAGATCCGGCTGAGCTGAAGGCGCGCGCCTACTTGCCGGCAGCGGGTTCGAGCACACGCCACCACGCGCTCTGCGCGGCGTCGAGTTGCGGCTGCGGCGCGAGCCGGTCCGCCTCGCTCACCCAGCCGCCGCCGACCGCCCGGTAGACGTCGACGATCTGCGTGTAGCTGTCGGCCTGCGAGCGCACGGCGGCGAGCTCGGCGGTGAACAGCTCGTTCTCGCCGTACAACACCTCGATGTAGCTGGCGTAGCCGTTGTCGAAACGCACCCGCGACAGCCGTGCGGCGCTGCGCAGCGCCGCCACGCGCAGCGTCTGCGCCGCGACCTCGTCGCGCTTCTTCACCGTGCCGACCAGCGCGTCGTTGGTCTCGCGGAAGGCGTTGAAGATCACCTGCTGGTAGTTCGCCAGCGCCTCGCGCTGTGCGGCCTCGGCGCCCTGCACCTGGCCCTCGATCTGTCCGAAGCTGAAGATCGGGCCGGTGAGCCCGGCGGCGACCGCCCAGACCGACGCCGGGCCGCTGAGGAAGTCGCCGAAGGCCGTGCTCACCGAACCGAGCAGCCCGGTGAGCGACAGTGTCGGGAAGTACAGCGCCTTCGCCGCGCCGATGTTGGCGTTGCTCGCCACCAGGATCTGCTCGGCCTGCAGGATGTCGGGGCGCCGCTCGAGCAGCGTCGAGGGCAGCGCGTCGGGAATGCGCGGCGCGGCGATCTGGTCGATCGTCAGCCCGCGCGGGATCGGCCCGGAATTGCGGCCGAGCAGCACCGAGATCAGGTTCTCCTGCGCGGCAATCTGCTGCTCGAGCGCCGGAATCGCGGCCAGCGCCTGCTGGTACTGCGACTGCACCTGGTTGAGCTCGACCTCGGAGATCACGCCGCCCTTGAAGCGCAGCTCGAAGATGCGCTGGGTATCGGCGTAGTTCTGCGCCGTCGCCTGCGCGATCTCCAACTGGCGGTCGAGCGCACGCAGCGCGATGTAGCTGGCGGCGACGCTGGCGACCAGCGACAGCACCACCCCGCGGCGCCCCTGCTCGCTGGCGTAGACCTGCGCCTGCGCGGCTTCGCTCTGCCGGCGTACGCGGCCGAACAGGTCGATCTGCCACTGCGCGTTCAGCGCCCCCTGGTACAGCGTGGAGTACGGGTCGGCGCCGGGAGCGAGCGGCGGCTGGCCGACCCGGCTCGCGCGGTTGCGGCTGGCGTCGAAGCCATAGCCCAGCTGCGGGTAGAACTGCGAGCGCGTCGTGGTGAGCTGTCCGATGAACTGGTCGACGCGCGCCGCCGCCATGCGCAGATCGCGGTTCTCGCGCAGCGCGGTGTCGATCAGCTGGTCGAGCGCCGGGTCGCGGAACTCCTGCCACCATTTGGTGTTGGCGACCTCGGCCGCCGCCGGATAGTCGATGCGCCAGCGCTCCGGCGCCTCGGTCTTCGGCTGCACGTAGTCCGGGCCCACGGCACAGCCGGAGGCCAAGGCGACGAGCGCCGCGAGCGCCGCGAGTGCAAGCCGGCGCATCAGTCGCCCTCCCGCTGCGCGAGCGCTGCGCCGGACGGCGCGGCGGGCGCGGGCGCCGGCTTCACAGCGGCGGCCTTGCGGCCGACGCGCGCGCTCATGATCTCGAGCATCCAGAAGAACAGCGGCGCGAACAGGATCCCGACCACGGTCGAGGCGAGAATGCCGCCGAGCGCGCCGGTGCCGATGGCGCGCAGGCTGTTCGCGCCGGGGCCGGTGGCGATGGCCAGCGGCACGCACGCCAGGCCGAAGGCGAGCGAGGTCATGACGATCGAACGCAGGCGCAGGCCCGCCGCCTCGATCGCCGCCTCCTTCGGCGCCATGCCGCGGCGCACGCGCTCGATCGCGAACTCGCAGATCAGGATCGCGTTCTTCGCCGAAAGGCCCACCAGCGTCAGCAGGCCGACCTGGAAATACACGTCGTTCTGCAGGCCGAGCGCCCAGGTGAGCAGCAGCGCGCCGAGGATGGCGATCGGCACCGTGAGCACCACCGCGATCGGCAGCGTCCACTTCTCGAACTGCGCCGCGAGCAGCAGGAAGACGATGACCAGGCCGGCAACGAAGGCGACGGCCGAGGTGCCGCCCGAGGCCTTCTCCTGCAGCGCCTGCCCGGCCCAGGCGTAGGAGAAGTCGCCGGGCAGCGTCTGCTGCGCGACCTCTTCCATCGCCGCCAGCGCCTGCCCCGAGCTGTAGCCCGGTGCCGCGCTGCCGTTGATCTTCACCGCCGGGAAGCCGTTGAAGCGCTCCAGCAGTTTCGGCGCGGGCACGTACTTGACGGTGATCAGCGCCGACAGCGGCACCATCGTGCCGGTCTTCGAGCGCACGTAGACCTTGCTGAAGTCTTCCGGGTTGACGCGATACTCGGCATCCGCCTGCAGCACGACCCACCACACGCGGCTGAACTGGGTGAACTGCCCGGCCACCGTCGAGCCGAAGAAGGCCTGCATGGTCTGGAAGGCTTCCTGCACCGGCACGCCCAGCACTTCGGCGCGGTTGCGATCGAGGTCGACGAAAAGCTGCTGCGTCGTGCCGCGGAAGGTGGTGTTGATGCCCGCCAGCTCGGGCCGCTGCTGCGCCGCCGCGATGAACGCCTGCACCGCCTGGGTGGTGGCACGCACGTCGCCCGAGCCGCGGTTCTGGATGTAGAGCTCGAAGCCGCCGACCCCGCCGAGGCCGGGAATCGCCGGCGGATTGAGCGCGAAGACGAAGCCTTCCTTGATCTGCGCGAACTGCTGGTTCAGCCGCGGAATCACGCTGAAGGTGAGCTGCGAAGGATCGGTACGCTCCGAGAACGGCTTGAGCAGCGGGAAGATCATCGCCGCGTTGTTGCGGAAGGTGCCGTCGAGCAGGCTGTAGCCGTTGACCGTCGTCACGCCCTGCACCGTCGGCTCGGCGGCGAGGATCTTCTCCACCTGGGCGGCGATGCCGCTGACGTACTGCTGGCTCGAGGTATCCGGCGCCTCGATGACGACGATGATGCCGCCCTGGTCTTCTTCCGGCACGAAGCTGCTGGGCAGCGTGCGGAACAGCATGAAGATGGCGGCGAGCATCGCGGCGTAGATCAGCAGCGAGGCCGGCCAGCCCTGGATCAGCCGGGCCACGGCTCCGACGTAGCCGTCGGTGAGGCGCCGGAAGCCCTTCTCGAACCAGCGGAAGAAGCCCTTCTTCTCGCCCTGGTGCGGCTTGATCAGGATCGCGGCGAGTGCGGGCGCGAGCGTCAGCGCCATGACCCCCGAGATGACCACCGAGATGGCGATGGTGATCGCGAACTGCTGGTAGAGCACGCCGGTGACGCCGCCCAGGAAGGCCACCGGCAGGAACACCGCCACCAGCACCAGCACGATCGAGATCAGCGCGCCGGCGATCTCGCTCATCGCCCGCTTGGTGGCCTCGAGCGCGCCGAGGCCGTGCTGCGTCATGTTGGTCTCGACGTTCTCGATGACCACGATCGCGTCGTCGACCACCAGGCCGATGGCCAGGATCATGCCGAACATCGTCAGCATGTTGATCGAGAAGCCGAGGAAGTACATGCCGATGAAGGTGCCGACGATCGACACCGGCACGGCGATGATCGGAATGAGCGTCGCGCGCAGGCTCTGCAGGAACAGGTACACCACCAGGATCACCAGCACCACCGCCTCGAAGAAGGTCGTCACCACCTTGTTGATCGAGTGCAGCGTGAACAGGCTGGTGTCGTAGGTGATCTGGTAGTCCAGGCCGGTCGGGAACTGCGCCTTCAGCTCCTCCATGCGCTGGCGCACGGCCTGCGCCGTCTGCACGGCATTGGCGCCGGGCTGCTGGAAGATGCCGACGGTGGTCGCGGTCTTGCCGTTCATGCGGCTGGCGATCGAGTAGTCGCGCTTGGCCAGCTCGACGCGGCCGATGTCCTTGACGCGCACGATCGCCGAACCTTCATGCGCCGCGCGCACGATGATGTCCTCGAACTCGTCCGGCCGCGTCAGCAGCCCTTGTGCGGTGACGACGAAGGTCTGCATCGTGCCTTGCGGCGTCGGCTCGGCGCCGATCTGGCCGATGCCGAAGGTCTGGTTCTGGCCCTGGATCGCAGCCGCCACTTCCTGCACCGAAATGCCCAGCTGCGCCATGCGGTCGGGCCGCAGCCAGACGCGCATCGCCAGATCCGGCAGCCCGAAGACCATCGCGCGGTTCGCGCCCGGCACGCGCTTCAACTCCTCGACCACGTACAGGTTGGTGTAGTTGTCGATGTAGGTCGCGTCGTAGCGCGCGTCGGGCGAGAAGATCGACAGCACCAGCAGGATGCTGGAGGACCGCTTCTCGACGGTGACGCCCTGCTGCGACACCACCTGCGGCAGCAGCGGCAGCGCCTGGCTGACGCGGTTCTGCACGTTGACCTGGTTGATGTCCGGGTCGCTGCCCGGCTTGAACACCACGCTGATCGAGACGTTGCCGCTCGAAGAGCTGACCGAGTTGAAGTACATCAGGTTGTCGATGCCGTTCAGCTGCGTCTCGATCGGCGCCGCCACGGTGTTGGCGATGACCTCGGCGGTGGCGCCCGGATAGCGCGCATCGACCGTGACTTGCGGCGGCGCGAGCTCGGGATACTGCGAGATCGGCGACATCACCATCGCCACCAGTCCGCCGAGGAAGATCAGGATCGAGATGACCGACGACAGGACCGGCCGGTCGATGAAGAAGTGGGTGAACATCGCGGGCTGCTTCTCGTGCCTACTTCTTCGTCTTCGCCGCGCCGGCTTCGGGCGCGCCGCCGGGCGCCGACGCCGCCGCGCCCGGCGCGGCGATCTTCACCGGCTGGCCCGGAACGACCTTGAGCATGCCGTCGACGACCACGCGGTCGCCGGCATGCAGCCCGCTGAGCACGATGATGTCCTTGTCGCCGTAGTAGTCGCCGACGACCACCGGCCGCACCTCCGCGCTGCCGTCCGGTTTGATCACGTAGACCAGATGGCCGTTCGATCCCTGCTGCACCGCCAGTTGCGGCACGGCGATCGCATTCGGCCGCTGAGCGCCTTCGAGGTACGCGGTCACGAACATGCCCGGCCGCAGCTCGCGCTTCGGGTTCGGCAGCACGGCGCGCACCATGAAGGAGCCGGTCTCCTGGCTGAACGACGGATCGGAGAAGTTGATCCTGCCGGTGTGCGGATAGCGCGTGCCGTCCGGGAGCACGATCTGGACCGTGTAGTCGCGGGTATTCGGCAGGATCAGCAGTTTCCTGGCGGCCTCGTCGCTCCACTTCGCCACCAGATTCTGCGACACGCTGAAGGTCACCCAGATCGGATCGACCGCGGCGACGTAGGTCAGGTTCGCGCTTTCGGACATCGCGTTGACGAACGCGCCCTGCCGCTGCAGCGACCGGCTGGCCAGGCCGGTCACCGGCGAGCGGATCGTCGCGTAGCCCAGGTTCAGCTCGGCCTCCTTGACCTTCGCCTGCGCCGCGAAGACGGCGGCCTTGGCCGCATCGAACTCCCCTTGCGCGCGGTCGAGGTCCGCCTGCGACAGCGCGTTCTGCGCGGTCAGCGGCTTGACCCGCTTGAGGGTGGCATCGGCGGTCGTGAAGCGCGCCTGTTGCGAGAGCAACTCGCCGCGCGCGGCCTCGAGCTGCGCCTGGAACGGCTTCGGGTCGAGCTGGAAGAGCAGCTGGCGCTCCTTCACCACCTCGCCTTCCTGATAGGCGATCTTGTCGAGGAAGCCCGACACGCGCGCGACGATGTTGACCTGCTGCGAGCTCTCGGTCTGCGCGACGAAGTTCGGCGTGTACCGAATGTCGCGCGGCTCGACCGTGAGCACGCTGACCTCGGGCGGCGGCCGCTGCGGCGGCGGCACCTCTTTGGAGCAGCCGGCGGCGAGCGCGGCGGCAACGGCAAGGCAGGCAACGGCTCGCGGCAGCGCGATCGCTCGGTCTGTGTTGTTGTTCATGGCAGAACCCTCATCGCTCTGTCCGGCCGCTCGGAGCGAGGCCGACGCGGCGCGATCGTATCCGAGGAAGTGCGACCCTGCCGGGGTCGTGCCGGGCCCGCGCGCCTGACCGGGGACGACGATGCGCGCCTGCATGGCTGGCCCCTGGTGGCGTGAAGGCGCGCATTCTGTGCGGCGATGCCCCCGCGGTCAGTGGCGCGGCGCGACAACGCACTGGCGGCCGGCGCCAGGCCGGTGGTTTCCGGCACACTTCGCACTTCGCACTTCGCACTTCGCACTTCTTCCTGACCGCGCAGGCCACCGTGCTGCACCCCTCTTCACCGCCCCCCGCCTTGCCAACCGCGCACGCCGACGGCGCGGCGCGCGAGCCCACCATGGCCACGCCGGTCGTGCGCTTCCTGATCGACCTGGCGACGCAGCTGGACGCGGGCCAGGCGGCGGCCATGTGCGAGGCCGCGGGCCTGGACGCGCAGGCGCTGGCCGACTCGGACGGCCGCGTGCCGCGCGCCGCCGCCGTGCGCCTGGCCGAACAGCTGACGCGCTTGGCGCCGCACGGCTCGCTCGGCCTGTGCGCCTACGAGCAGGTGCATCCGGGCACGTTCCAGGAGGTCGGTTTCGCCATGATGAGCAGCACCACGCTGCACCAGGCGCTGGAGCGGCTGGTGCGGCTGGCACCGCTGCTGGACGAGGCGGTGACATTGCAGCTGCGCCCCGACGGCGGCGACTTCCGCTTGCAGGCATGGGAAGACGCCCCGATGCCGGCGATCATGGCCGACAGCGGCCTGGCCGCGCTGCTGGGTTTTTGCCGCTTCCTCTCGGGCGGGCGAGGACTGCCGGTACTGGCGGCCGAGTTCTCGCAGCCGGCGCCGCCCGATCTCGGCCCCTGGCGGCGGCTGCTGCCCGGCGTGCCGCTGGCCTTCGGCCGCCCGCACTTCAGCCTGCTGCTGCAGGGCGAGGCGCTGCACCGCCCGCTGCACCCGGTCTCGCCGGTGCTGGACCAGATGCACTCTGGCGTCGCCGACCAGCAGCTGGAGGCGCTGCGCATCGACCACCTGGTGAGCACGCAGGTGCAGCAGTTCATCGTGCGCCAACTGCGCGAGCACCTGCCGACGCTGGACGAGGCGGCCGCCGCGCTGCGCACCGCGCCGCGCAGCCTGCAGCGCCAACTGGCGCGCGAGGGCCGCTCCTTCAAGCAGTTGCTCGACGACACGCGGCGCCAGCTGGCGCACCAGTACCTGCGGCACACGCCGGTTTCGCTGAAGGAGCTGGCCTACCTGCTCGGCTTCGACGAACTGGGCAGCCTGCACCGCGCCAGCCAGCGCTGGTTCGGCATGCCGCCGGCGCGCTACCGGGCGCAACGCGCGGCGGCATCGTGACGAGCGCCTTCAGGTCAGGGGTCTTCGACGGGGGTTGCGCATTGCTGCCGGCGAGTGCCGCAGGGCGAGGCGCTGCGACATCGGCGATGGCTGCATCCGCTACAGCCTCGAGAACTCGACCAGTGCCTTCGCGTCGAGCACGGTGATGCGCTCGCGTTCGAGCCGTACCCAGCCGCGCTCCTCGAAGCCGCGCAGCAGCCGGCTGACGAATACGCGTACGCTGCCCAGTTCATCTGCCAGACCCTGGTGCGTGGCCTGCACCACCGGTCCGCGCTGCACGAGCAGCCGCGCCAGCCGCGTGTCGAGCCGCTTGAACGCCACCTCGTCGACCAGCTCCATCACCTCGGCCAGGCGTGCGCCAACCATCTCGAAGACGAAGCGGCGAAACGGCTGGTGGTGCAGGATCAGTTCTTCGAACACCGGCGGCGGCAGCGTCAGCAGCGTGAGCTCGGTCTCGGCCACACCCTCGGCACCGTAGTCGACCTGCCCGAGCAGGCAACTCCCCGACAGCACGCAGCCTTCGCCGGGGCCGACGCGGTAGAGCACGATCTCGCGCCCGCCGGGCGAGCCTTTGCTGACGCGCACGCTGCCGTCGAGCACCAGCGGGAATCCGGTGCAGGGCATCGTCGGCTCGAACAGCCGCGTACCCGCGCCGACTCGCCGCAGCGTCGCGGCCGCCAGCAGCGCGTCGAGCCTGTCCTGCGGCAGCGAGGCGAAGACCGGGAAGCGTTCGAGCAGCATCTGCCGCGCCGGCGAAGCCGGGCTCATCGCAGGCGGCAGTCGGCCGCAGGCGCGACAGCGCTGCAACCCAGGTAGCAGACGCGCGGGCGCCGCCGGCGCATCCTCTGTGCCGTGGGTTCCGGTCGTCGCGGCGAGCGCGGCCGGCCTTGGTCAAACTTAAGTTCTTCAGGAGTTGACATGAGTCTGGAAAGCATCATCCGCGCCTTTGCCGGTACCGTGATTCTCGTCTCGTTGGCGCTGGGCGTTGCGGCCAGCCCGCTGTTCCATTCGGCCAACTGGCTGTGGCTGACGGCTTTCGTCGGCTTCAACCTGCTGCAGAGTTCGTTCACGCGACTGTGTCCGCTCGAGACCATGCTGCGCAAGCTCGGCGTGAAGAGCACAGGCGCGGCCTGCGGCATCTGAGCGCTCCCAGGGGCCGGGCTGCGCCCCGCCCGCCCCCCGTGAGGGTCAAGCAAGGTGGCGAAGCCACGTTTGCTTGAGCCGGCCGGGAGCGGCAAGGGCGGCGGGCGCCTGCGGGCCCGCGCTCTCCGGCCCACGCTCGCGGGGCAGCCGCTTCGCGGCAGGTCTACGGCTGCGGCAGCGCGCCCTCCAGCGCCAGCAAGGCGCGCTTGCGCGGCAGGCCGCCGCCGAAGCCGGTGAGGCTGCCGTCGCTGCCGATCACGCGATGGCAGGGCACGACGATCGAGACCTTGTTCTGCCCGTTGGCCGCCGCGACCGCGCGCAGGGCGGTGGGCCGGCCGATGGCGCGCGCCTGTTCGGCGTAGCTGCGCGTCTGGCCGTAGGGGATGGCCAGCAGCGCATGCCAGGTGCTGATCTGGAACGGCGTGCCCACCAGGTCCAGCGGCACGCCGAAGGTCTGCCGGCGGCCGGCGAAGTACTCGGCCAGCTCGACGGCGAGCTGCGCGGTGACTGCGTTCGTGCCCTCTTGCACACCCACACCCACACCCACACCCATACCTGCACGGCCGCCGCGTGCCGCCTGCACCTGCGCGAGCTCGCGTTCCACCCCCTTCTGGCCGACGAATTCGAGCAGGCACAGGCCATGCGGCGAGGCCACGGCCAGCATCTCGCCCAGCGGCGTGTTCAGGCGGCAGGCGGCGAGCGTCATGGCTGCGTGCGCGGGGCTGGTTGCACGGCAGGCGGATGCTGGGCCGGCGGCGCCTCGGCCCCGCCCGCCTCCAGCAGCGCGTTGACCGCCTGGTGGTGCGTCAGGAACACGCGCCCGCTCGAGCGCTGCACGAAGTCGCTGCGCTGCAGGCGGTCCATCACCGGGCCCTTGACCTCGCTCAGGTGCAGCCTGACGCCCGCCTCGCCCAGGCGCTGCTGGATCGTGCGCAGGCTCTCGAGCGCGCTGGCGTCGATGTCGTTGACCGCGGTGCACTGCAGGATCAGGTGCCGCAGCTGCGGGTGGCGCGCGGTCTCGGCCGCGATGCGGTCCTCGAGGAAGCGCGCGTTGGCAAAGAACAGGCTGCCGTCGACGCGCAGGCTCAGGATGCCCGGCTGCGTCGTCACCGCGTGGCGCAGCACGTTGCGGTAGTGCTCGGTGCCCGGCACGTTGCCCACTTCGGCGATGTGCGGGCGGCTGCTGTGCCAGATGTGCAGGCCCAGCGACGCGAGCACGCCGGTCGTCAGGCCGCTGACCAGGTCGACCGTCAGGGTGATCACGAACGTCAGCGCCTGCGCGGCGAAGTCGGCGCGCGAGAAGCGCCAGGTGCGCGCGAAACTGCGGAAATCGATCAGGCTGCCCAGCGCCAGCAGGATGGTCGCCGCCAGCACCGCCAGCGGCAGGTGATGCAGCCAGGGCGTGAGGAACAGCGCGGCCAGCGCCAGCAGCAGCGCCGCCAGCAGCCCGGCGAGCGGCGTGCGCGCGCCGCTCTCGGCCGCCACCATGGTGCGCGAGAAGCTGGCGCCCACGGCGAAGGCGCCGCTCAGGCCGGCGGCCAGATTGGCGCCGCCCATCGCGCGCATCTCGGCGTCGGGATCGACGCTCTCGCGGCGCCGGGCAGCCATGCCTTGCGCGATGGAGATCTGCTCGACGAAGGTCAGCAGCGTGATCACCGCCGCCGCGCTCAGGTCGGCGATGAAGGTGCCGCGCGTGCAGTCGCGGCGCCAGCGCAGCACCGGAAACCAGTCCCGCAGCGTCATGCGCGGGTTCGGGGGACGGGCGGTCGGGGTGGATTCAGGCGCTGGCATCGGCCGCTCGGCGACGGATCACGCCGCAAGGCGCGGCAGCCCGACGGTAGCCGATCCGGCGGCCGTGGCGGGCCATGCTGCCGGCAGCCGCTTCCGGCCAAGTGCCGCCGTTCGCACCTGATCGGACCGGTCGTTCGTGCACGGCCGGCTTGCCTGCGCATGCCGCCCGTCGCGCCACGCATCCAGTGCATCAGGCCAACGCCAGGATCGCAGTGCTGGACGAGGAAGCTCGCCGCCTGGCTGGCGCAGGTCGGCAAGCTGCGGGCTGCACCGATGGCGACCCTGCGGCGCGCATCACAGCGTTGGGGGACGGCGTATCATCAACGCATGAACAAGCCGTACTTTGTACGCGCCGAATGGGACGCCGAAGCCGCTGTCTGGGTCGCCACGTCAGACGACGTGCCGGGCTTGGTCACCGAAGCCGTGACCATCGAAGCCCTGGATGTCAAGCTCAAGAGCATGGTGCCGGAATTGTTGGAGGCCAACGGCTGTATGCCGGCCGACGGCCAGGTGGCAGTCGAGTTGCTTGCCCGCCGGTTCAGCGTCGCCCTACCTGCTGCTGTCTGATCAAGATGGGCCATAGCTTCACGCCGGAGCTGATCCGGCTGCTGAAGCAGGCTGGATGCGTGTTCGTTCGCCGCGGCAAAGGCAATCACGACATCTGGCATTCCGCACGCAGCGGAACGACCTTCCCGGTCGATCACAGAATCTTGTCCCGACACACCGCCAACGGCGTGCTGAAGCAAGCAGGGCTGCCGAAGCAGTTCTAGTGCAGTGTCCCGGCCGTCTGCTTCCGGGCCGTGGGGTGGACGTCGGCAACGGTCGCAACTGCGAGTTCGGGATGCCGCCCCGAGCGGCTGCAAGGCGCCAAAGCGCTGGACCGATCGCCGCCGGTGCGCCGTTCGCTGGCGCCGCAAACTCGTCCAGAATGCTTTGCCTTCCCTCGCGTCGTGATCCCGCCTGAACCCCGTCCCCAGCCATGAATGCCTGCGATCCAACGTCTGCCGCACGGCCGACCCACGGCGGGCGGCACGGGCCCCAGGCATGACGCTGCGCGCCGGCGCCCACGCCGATCTCTTTCGCCACCTCAGCACCGAGAAGGCCGCGCTGTACCGCGCCGTGATGGACTGTTTCGCCGCCGCCAAGCGGCAGTTCCGGCTGCACCTGCGCCCCGACGAAGTGCTGGCCGAAGGCCACTGGGGCGCATTGCCCGCCGCGCCGCGCTTGGAAGAGATCCAGGCGGCGCTGGCCCAGCTCACCGAATGGGGCAACCTCGAATCGCAGCCCGATACCGCGCGCGTGGCCAGCATCGCCGACTTCTACCGCGCCAAGTTCCTGTACCGGCTGTCGCAGGGCGGCGAGGCGGTGGAAGCGGCGCTGGAGACCTTCGCGCGCACGCTGGCGCGCCGTGCCGAGCTGCAGACCGTGGCGCTGGAGGACATCGCCCAGCGGCTCGAAGCGCTGCAGGCGCTGGCCGCAGAAGAAGCGCCCGACGCGGCCAAGGTGCATGCCACGCTGCGCGACCTGGTGCGCGTGTTCGAGAGCCTGGCGGACAACGCCCAGGCCTTCATGGCCGGCATCGCGCGCAGCATCGAGCTGCAGCAGGCCGAAGCCGAAGCCGTGCTGGCCTACAAGCGCCGGCTGATCGACTACCTGGAGCGCTTCATCGGCGATCTCGTCGGCCGCTCCGGCGGCATCGCGCGGCGCATCCTGGCGTTGGCGCCGCGCATCGAAACGCTGCTGTGGCTGGCGGTGCAGCGCGAGGCGCGCGACGCGGCGCCCGGCGGCCAGGACGAGCAGCGCGAGGTGCAGACCCGCGGCCTGCAGGCCTGGCGCGAGCGCTGGCGCGGCCTGCGCCGCTGGTTCGTCGCCGAGCGCCACGAGTCGCCGCAGGCCGAGCTGCTGCGCGCCAAGGCACGCGCGGCGATCCCGCAGCTGCTGGCCGCCGTCGCCGCGCTGAACGAGCGCCGCAGCGGGCGCAGCGACCGCTCGGCCGATTTCCGCGTGCTGGCGCACTGGTTCGCGGACTGCGCCGGCGACGCCCAGGCGCACCGGCTGGCGCGTGCCGCTTTTGCGCTGCAGCCGGCGCGCCACTTCGCCTTGAACCCGGCGCAGCAGGCCGGCGCGCAGGAGCTGCCGGCGAGCACGCCGTGGGCCGAAGCGCCGCCGCTGCGCGTGCACCCGCGGCTGCGCGAATACGGCGAAGCCGCGCCGCGCGGTGCGATGCCGCGGGTGCAGGTGCGCGACGCGGCGCGCCGCCTGCTGGCCGCGCAACTGCAGGAGGAGCACGCGCAGGTCGAGGCCGCGCGCCGGCGCCTGGCCACGGGCCGGCCGGCGCGGCTGTCCGAGCTGGGCGAGCTCGATGCGCACGCCTTCGGCCTGTTCCTGGGGCTGCTCGGCGAAGCGCTGGCGGCGCAGGCCGGCCCCGAGGCCGTCGTCGAGCAGCTCAGCGGCGACGGCCTGCTGCGCGTGCGGCTGGAGCCGCTGGCCGCCGCCAGCCGCGCCGAAGTGCGCACGCCGGCCGGCATCTTCAGCGGCCGCGACCAGCTGCTGACCATCACGCCGGTGGACGAAGCGGCATGAACGATACGCAGCGCATCGCGCGCCAGCAGCACCACCATCGCGACGACGAGCGCCGCCAGGCGCTGCGTGCGCTGCTGATGACGCCGCTGATGGGCCCGGCGCACGAGGACTTCGCGGCCGTGCGCCGCCATGCCGACGAGCTGCGCGCCTGGTTCGCGCGCGAAGCCGGCTGGCCGCTGCACATCGAACGCGACGGCGCCCGGCTCTACAAGCGCCCGGCCGACCTGGCCGATGCCACGCGCGGCCTGCCCGGCTACGAGCGCCGCCGCTACGTGCTGCTGAGCTTGGCCTGCGCGGTGCTGGAGCGCGCCGAGGCGCAGATCACGCTGCGCGTGCTGGGCGAGCGGCTGCTGTCGCTGGCGGTCGACCCGGCGCTGCGCGCGCGCGGCTTCGAGTTCACGCTGGGCGCAGCGCACGAGCGGCGCGAACTGGTGGCCGTGTGCCGCACGCTGCTCGCGCTGGGCGTGCTGCAGCGCATGGCCGGCGACGAAGAAGGCTTCGTGCGCGACGCCGTCGGCGGCGAAAGCGCCGACGCGCTGTACGACGTGCAGCGCCGCGTGCTGGCCGGCATGCTGGCGGCGGTGCGCGGCCCGTCCACCTGGCCCGCCGGGCAGGAGCCGCTGACGCTGGACGAGCGCCTGGCATCGCTGGTGGCCGAGCACCTGCCCGACAGCGACGAAGGTCAGCGCAGCGCGCTGCGCCACCATCTGGCGCGCCGGCTGCTGGACGACCCCGTCGTCTACCTCGACACGCTGGACGACGCCCGGCGCGCCTACTTCGTCAACCAGCGCGGCGCGATGGCCGCACGGCTGTGCGAGGCCACCGGCCTGGCCGCCGAGCAGCGCGCCGAAGGCCTGGCGCTGGTCGACGAAGACGGCGCGCTGAGCGACGTGGCGATGCCGGCCGAAGGCACCGAAGCCCACGCCACGCTGCTGGTGGCCGAGCGGCTGGCCGCCGGTCTGCGCTGCGGCGGCACGCCGGCTGCGGTGACGCCGGACGAGGTCGCCGCCTTCCTGGCCGAGGCGCGCGGGCGCTACGGCAGCTTCTGGCGCAAATCGGCGCGCGAACCCGGCGCCGAGCACGAACTGACGCGCATCGCGCTGCACCGGCTGGCCCAGCTGCGCCTGATCGCCTGGCACGATGGCGCGGTGCGCGCGCTGCCGGCGCTGGCGCGTTTTGCGCTGGGCGAGGCCGAAGTCCGCAGCGCGCCCGCCGCGCCGGTACAGGACACCTTGTTTGGCACGGCATGAACCCGGACACCCGCCCGCCGCTGCCCGAACCCGCCCTGCCGCGCTGGCAGCCGCTGCGCCTGGGCCTGGTCGAGTTGTTCCACTACGACGCCGAGGAGTTCTGGTTCCGCGACGGCCACCTGCTGCTGCGCGGCAACAACGGCACCGGCAAGTCCAAGGTGCTGTCGCTGGCGCTGCCCTTCCTGTTCGACGCCCAGCTCAAGCCGGCACGCATCGAGCCCGACGGCGATCCGGCCAAGAAGATGGCCTGGAACCTGCTGCTCGGCCGCCACGAGCGCCGCATGGGCTACAGCTGGATCGAGTTCGGCCGCATCGGCGACGACGGCGCGCCGCAGTACCTGACGCTGGGCTGCGGGCTTGCGGCAGCAGCCGCGCGGCCGGTGGTCGACAGCTGGTTCTTCCTGCTGGAGCAGGGCCGCATCGGCCAAGACCTGTGGCTGATCAGCCCGACGCGCGTGGTGCTGGCGCGCGAGCGGCTGCGCGAGGCCCTGGAGGCGCTCGGGCCGCGGGGCGGCCAGAGCCAGATCTTCGCCACCGCGGCCGAATACCGGCGCGCCGTCGACGAGCGGCTGTTCCAGCTGGGGCCGGCGCGCTATGCCGCGCTGATGGACACGCTGATCCAGTTGCGCCAGCCGCAGTTGTCGAAGAAGCCCGACGAGGCCAGCCTGTCGCAGGCGCTGACCGAGGCCCTGCCGCCGCTGCCCACCGACCTGCTGGGCGACGTCGCCGAAGCCTTGAGCCAGTTGGAGGAATACCGCCGCGAACTCGCCGAATACGAAGCGCTGGAGCGCGCCGTCGGCCAGTTCAGCCAGCGCTACCAGCGCTACGCCGCCACGCAGGCGCGGCGCCAGGCGCGCGCGCTGCGCAGCGCGCAGACCGGCTTCGACAACGCCAGCCGCGAACTCAACGAAGCCCGCCAGGCGCTGCAGCAGGCGCAGGCTGCCGAAGCGGATGCCGTCGCGCAGCAGGACGCCGCCGAGCAGGCGCTGTACAGCGCACGCCTGCGCCTGGAGGCGCTGCAGAACGATCCGGCGATGGCCAGCGCGAAGCAGCTCGAAAGCGCCGAGCGCGAAGCCCGGCGCCGCGCCGACGATGCCGCCCGCGCCGCGCTGGAACGGCGCGACGCCGAAGCCCGCCTCGCGCGCGAACAGCAGGCCAGCCGCCAGCGCGCACAGCGCGCCGATCAGGCGGCGCGCGCCTTGGCCGCGCAGCGCGGCGAGGCGGTGCAAGGCGCTGCCGCGGCGGGCCTGGCGCAGGCGCTGGCCGCCAACCCATTGGCCGCCGCCGCCGACACGGAACTCGCCGCGCTGGAATCGCTGGCGCTGGACAGCGCGCGGCAGGATCTGCGCCGCGCGGCCGGCGCGCGCCGCGAGCAGCTCGAGCTGCTGCTGCAGCGCTGTGACGCCGTCGAGCGCGCCGGCTACACGCATGCCCGCGCCCAGGAACAGCGCGACCTGTGCCGCGACGAAGCCGACGACGCCGCCGAGCGCCGCGCGCTGGCCGATGATGCCGTCACGCAGCAGGCGCAGGCGCTGCTGGACGCCTGGCAGCGCCATCTGGACGGCCTGCGCCAGTTGCAGCTGGCCGATGCCGCCGCCGTGCTCGACGGCCTGGCCGCCTGGAGCGCCGGCCTGGACGGCGAGAACCCGGCCCGCGCGGCGCTGCTGCAGGCCCAGCAGGCCACGGCCCAGCGGCTGGCGCAACGCCAGGCCGAACTGGACGCACAGCAGCGCGCGCTGGACGAAGAGCAGCAGTCGCTGCAGGCCGAACGGACGCGCCTGCAGCAAGGCGAGGACGCCGAGCCGCCCGCGCCGCACTGGCGCGCGCCAGTCGCGCGCGGCGGCCGGGCCGGCGCGCCGCTGTGGCAGTTGGTCGACTTCCAGCCCCACGTGGCGCAGGCCGAGCGCGCCGGCCTGGAAGCGGCGCTGCAGGCGGCCGGACTGCTGGACGCCTGGGTCACCCCGGAAGGCACGCTGCTCGGTGCCGACGGCGCACCGCTGCCGCACGATGCGCAGTGGCTGGTGCGGCCGCCGCAACCCGAGTCGCTGGCCGGCTGGCTGCAGAGCGCGCCTGATGCCGCCGCGGTCGCACCCGCGCTGCTGCAGCGCCTGCTGCAAGGCGTGGCCTGCGGCACGCACGACGCGCCCGGCGCCGAATCCTGGCTGTCGCCCGACGGGCGCTTCCGCCTCGGCGCACTGGCCGGCGCCTGGGCCAAGCCCGGGGCCGAGTTCATCGGCTGCGCCGCGCGCGCTGCCGCCCGCGCGCGGCGCGTGCAGCAGATCGCCGCACGCCTGCACGCGCTGGCCGCCGACGCTGCCGCCTTGCAGCAGGCCTACGCCCGGCTCGACGGCGCGCGGCAGCAGGCGCTGCGCGAATGGCAGGACGCCCCCGCCGACGACGCGCTGCGCAGCGCGCATGCGCAGGCCAGCGCCAACGCGCGCGAGTACGAAGCGGCGCGCCAGCGGCTGGCCCAGGCCGAACAGCGCTGGCGCGAGGCGGCACAGGCATGGGAGCAGGCCCAGCAGGACCTGGCGCGCGACGCCGAAGACCTGGCGCTGCCGGCCGCGCGCGCGGCGCTGCAGGCCATGCTCCAGGCGCTGCAGGCCTTCGGCGACACGCTGCACGCGCTGGCCGCCGCAGCGCGCGAACTGCGCGAGGCCGTGGCCGAACAGCGCCAGCAGCAGCAGCGCGAACAGGAGGCCGATGCCGGCGCCCGCCACGCCGCCGAACAAGCGGCCGAGCGCGCCGCGCTGGCCGAGGAAGCGCGCATCCAGTGGCAGACGCTGCAGGAGTCGGTCGGCGCCGAGGTCGAAGCCATCCGCCAGCGGCTGGCGCAGGCGCGCAGCGCTGTCGCCGAAGGCGAGACGCAGCAGCGCCGGCACGACGCATCGCGCCGCAGCGTCGGCGAAGCCCGGGCCCGGGCCGAACAGCGCAGCCAAGATGCCGCGGCGCTGCTCGACGAGCGCGGCAGCGCGCGCCAGCACGCGGTGGCGCAGCTGCAGGGTTTTGCCGCCACCGGCCTGCTCGGCACCGCGCTGCCGGACGCCGAACTGCCGCCGCCCACTCCCGCCTGGACCATCGAGCCCGCGCTGACCCTGGCGCGCCGCGCCGAGCAGGCGCTGGCGGCCGTGAAGGACGACGACGAGGCCTGGAGCCGCGTGCAGGCGCAGGTCTCGCAGGACTACACCGAGCTCGGCCGCGCACTGGCCGCGCTCAGCCACCAGGCGCAGGCCGAGACCAGCGACTTCGGCCTGGTGGTGCACATCGTCTACCAGAACACGCCCGAGCGGCCCGACCGGCTGGGCCTGCGGCTGGCCGGCGAGATCGCGCAGCGCCGCGAGCTGCTCACCGCCGGCGAGCGCGAGGTGCTGGAAAACCACCTGCAGGCCGAGATCGCTGCCGCGGTGCAGAAGCTGCTGCGCGACGCCGAGCACCAGGTGAGCGCGATCAACGAAGAGCTGCACGCGCGCCCCACCAGCACCGGCGTGCGCTTCCGGCTGCAGTGGCAGACGCTGCCCGAAGGCGGTACCGGGACGCCGGGCGCGCCGGTGGGCCTGGAAGCCGCGCGCCGCCGCCTGCTGAACACCAGCACCGACCTGTGGAGCGCCGAGGACCGGCGCGTCGTCGGCGAGATGCTGCAGCAGCGCATCGCCGCCGAACGCAGCCGTGCCGATGCCGAGCAAGGCGGCAGCCTGCTGGAGCAACTGGCGCGGGCGCTGGACTACAGGCACTGGCACCGCTTCCGCGTGCAGCGCTGGCAGGACGGGCAATGGCGTCCGCTGTCCGGCCCGGCCTCCAGCGGCGAGCGTGCGCTGGGCCTGACGGTGCCGCTGTTCGCCGCCGTCTCCAGCTTCTACAGCCGCGCCGGCAGCGCGCACGCGCCGCGGCTGGTGCTGCTGGACGAGGCCTTCGCCGGCATCGACGACAGCGCGCGCGGCCATTGCTGGGCGCTGGTGCGCGAGTTCGACCTGGACTTCGTCATCACCAGCGAACGCGAATGGGCCTGCTCGGCCGAGCTGCCGGGCGTGGCCATCGCGCAGCTGCAGCGCCGCGAGGGCGTGGATGCGGTGCATGTCTCGCGCTGGGTCTGGGATGGCCGGGCCCGCCGGCGCGAGCAGGATCCGGACCGGCGCTTCGCGCCGCAAGCGGACTCGCCATCAGCCGATGACGCCGCCTGACCCGCGCCTGCAACGCCTGCTCGGCGGCCCCGCGCTGGCCGGGCTGCGCCAGCGGCTGCGGCGGCACTTCGAACGCGGTGGCCCTGCCGACGGCGTGCTGCACCTGGGCGAACTGCAGCCGGCCGAGCACGAGGCGCTGGCGCTGCTGAGCGGCCGCCCGGCCAGGCCGGCGCGTTCGCTGCGGCTGGACCTGGCGGACGCCGGCTCCCGCCTGCAAGCCGCCGGCATCGCCGGCTCGCTGCGCGAGGCACTGGAGCAACTGGACGGACCGATCACCGACCTTGCCGCGCAGCGCAGCGCCGCCCGGACGGCGTGGTCCGGCGTGCTGGCCCGCCCCGGCCGCGAAGCGCGTCTGCAGGCCTGGCTGCAAACGCCCAGTGCCGTCAGCCTGCTCAAGCGCCTGGCGCGAAGCGACGCCGCCAGCGCGGAGCAGCTGCTGGCGCAAGGCGCTCGCGTGCTCGACCGGCTGCCTGCCGCCGGCCTGCCGCGCGCGCAGCTGGCGGCGCGCACGCTGGGCGACGCCCATGCGCTGGATGCCGGCCGCCCCGTCGCCAGCCTGGTGCTGGCCGCGTGGCGGCATGCCGAAGCGGCGCAGGGCGTGCCGGCCGCGGACCCTGCGGCCGAAGAGCGGGCCCGCGACACCTGGGCACGTGCCGGCGTGCTGGTCAACGAGCTCGCGCGCCCGGTGCTGGTGCTGAACCTGCCCGCGCGCCCCGGCCCCGAGCCCCCGCCCTGGCTGCCCGGCGAGCCGGCCTACCTGTCGCTGCGCTGGCTGCTGCGCGCCGCGCCCGGCTGGCAGGCGGCCGCGGTGCATGTCTGCGAAAACCCCAACCTGCTGGCCATCGCCGCCGACCGCCTGGGTGAGCGCTGCGCCCCGCTGGTGTGCACCGACGGCATGCCTGCCGCCGCGCAGCGCACGCTGCTGGACCAACTGAGGCAGGCCGGCGCGCGGCTGCGCTGCCACGCCGACTTCGACTGGGCCGGCCTGCGCATCGCCAACCATCTGCTGCGCAGCACCGGCGCCGCGCCCTGGCGCATGGGCACGGCCGACTACGAAGCCGCCGCCCGCGGCGCGGCGGCGGCGCGCCACGCGCTGTCGGGCCCCGAGGCCGAGGCCGCCTGGGACGCGGCCCTGACCCCGGCGATGCGCCGGCATGGCCTGGCCATCGCCGAGGAAGCGGTGGCCGAGAGCCTGCTCGGCGACCTGAGCCGTCCCTGAGGCCGCCGCAGCGCACGCCGGCCCCGGATCACGCAGCCTGCGCGATCTGCGCGATCTGCGCGATCTGCGCGGCCAGCGGCTGCGGCCGCGCGGCGCTGCCGCGCCGCCCTTACCGCCGGTTGCGGCGGCCAGGACCCCAGGCGTGGACATGGCCTGCGCTCGTCGTGATCACATCGCACACGCAGCTTCAGCGCAGCGGCCAGCGCCTGCCAGCGTTCGGCCGGCACACCCGCCTGCCTTGCCGATCGGGCAGCGCCGTTCGTTGCTGGGCGGCGAAGCTCGGCACGATGGCCGCCCTCCCCCTGCGAAGGGCGGCCATCCGCATGCCAGCGGCCCCAGGGCCTCTGAAACTTCATCGCTCATCAAGCCGGTGCAGGCGCCTGCGCCGATTCCGCGCCGGGCGCCGCCGCGCACATCGGCTACATTTTTTCGGTCCGCCGCGCTCGACGGCATGCGCGCGAGCCGGCCAGCCTGGGAGGGCAATGCATGAGCCGCCTGAAGAACATCGTGGCCGCCACCGACCTGTCGGCCTCGTCGCGCGATGCCTGCGAGCGCGCCGCGCTGCTGGCGCGCACGCGCGGCGCGCAGCTGACGCTGATGCATGCGCTGGCCTCGAGCGCGCTCGACGAACTGCGCCGCAGCGGCGAGGCGGCCGATGCGCAGGCCATCGAGGACGACGCGCGCGCACGGCTGCACGCCCAGGCCGCCGAGCTGCAGCAGCGCCACGGCGCGAGCGTGGCCGAACACCTGGCGGCGGGCCATCCGCTGTCGGAGATCGTCGACCTGGCCGAACGGCTCGACGCCGAACTGCTGGTCACCGGCACGCGCGGCAGCGGGGCCCCGCGCGGCGTGGTCATCGGCACCATGGCCGAGCGCATCACCCGCTTCACCAAGCGGCCGGTGCTGCTGGTGCGGCAGGCCGTGCGCGGGCCGTACCGCCGCGTGCTGGTGCCGGTGGACTTCTCGCCCTGGAGCCTGGGCGCCGTGCTCGTGGCCGACCGCATCGCGCCCGAGGCGACGCTGGTGCTGATGCATGCCGTCGAGCTGCCTTTCGAACGCCGCAGGCGCCGCTTCGGTGTGGCCGACCAATCGCTCGCCCGCCAGCGCGAGCGTGCGCGCGACGCGGCGCAGAGCCAGCTGCGGGCGCTGGCCGCCCAGACCGGCCTGGCGGCCGAGCGGCTGCTGCCGTCGGCCCCCGAGGGCGAAGACCCCTGGGTGCTGATCGCGCAGCAGGAGCGGCAGCACGACTGCGAGCTCATCGTCATGGGCCGCCAGGGCCGCCATGCGCTGGGCGAGCTGATGCTGGGCAGCACGACGCGGCGGGTGCTGGCCGAGTGCCGGGCCGACGTGCTGGTGTCGGTGGATTCGGTGGCCGCGCCCTGAAGCCGCGGCGCCGCGCATGCGATGCGCGACACCGATGACACCTGGCGCAGAAGCTCGCAAATCCATGGCTGCAGCTCGACCCGGCATGCGCATTCCAGCGCTGCGATGTCTAGCCTCGCGTCCGCCCGCTTGCGCGGCTGGCGGCGCGACGCCCTGGACAGCCTGCCGCTGCAACCGCTGGTCGAGGCCGGACACGACGGTGCGAAGCAAGCGATAGGTTCCCCCGGCGCAGGTCTTCCTCGTCGAGCGGCGCATCGAACCCGGGCAGGTACAGCATCGTGCTCAACGCCGGCAGCACGGGTGACACATGGCCGCGGGTCAGCAGCGCTCCGTGCTCGGCACCGGTCGACGCGAGTTCCTGGCCCAGATCGTCGAACTCGTCGTCAGCCAGCCTCGTCTGCCGGCACGACTCGTCGCCGCGCAGCATCGACCGCAGCCATCACGCAGCGAGCCCGTCGCGGCACCCACTGTCGATTGCAAGGCCCCCCTGCAAGCATCTACCTGCTGCCTTGCGCCAACATTCCCCTCGCTGCTTGGCCGGCACGTTCGTGGCATACACTTTTGCCATATCCCACGCCATTGCCCCGATGTACATCACGTCCGTGTTCACCAACAACCGCTCCCAGGCCGTGCGCCTGCCGGCCGACGTGCGCTTGCCCGGAGGCGTGAAGAAGGTGCAGGTGCACGCCCGCGGCGTGGACCGCATCATTTCGCCGGTGGGCCACGCCTGGGACGAGTTCTTCCTCAACGGACCCCAGGCGTCGGACAACTTCCTGGCGGAGCACGCTTCCCGGCAACAGCCCGAACGCGAAGCCCTTTGACGCGGCCTGCGCGATGCTGAAGTACCTGCTCGACACCCACATCGTCATCCACGTCATCAAGCGGCGGCCCGTCGAGGTGCCGGGCATCTTCAACGAGAACGCCGGCCGCATGGCGATTTCGGCCATCACGCTGAGCGGGCTTTTCCACGGCGCCGAGAAGAGTGCCAAGGTCGCTCAGAACCTGGCGGTAGCGTAGGAGTTCGCCAGCCTGCTCGAGGTGTTGCCCTACTCCGCGAAGGCCTCGCAGCACTAAGGCGCCATCCGCACGGCGCTCGAGAAGGCCGGCCGGCCGATCGGCGTCAACGAACTGCACATCACCGCCCATGCGCGCAGCGAGGGGCTCACGCTGGTCACCAACAAGCTCGCTGAATTCGAGCGCGTGCCGGGGCTGCTGACGGAAAATCGGCTGGATGCCGTTGGCTGAAGCGATGCGCAAGCCGGCGCCCGCCTGCTCGGCTTGCAGAACACTACCCCCCGCTCTTGTCTTCTCTCATGAACATCCATCCTCTGCGTTCGCGCGACCATGAAGACGCCGCCCGCGCCGCCATCACCTGGCTGGCGGAGCGTCACCGCAAGGGCTGGCGCAGCGCGTTCGAGGACCTGCTGGACCACTGGCGGCCCGAAGGGCCCGAAGACGGCTGGCAACTCGGCGAAGACGGCATAACCATGGTCTCGATCAACGCCGGCGAGTGGCTGATCGCCCGCGGCGCGATCCAGGCTCGCGGTGGCCTGCGCGAGATCAACGGCTACCTGCTCGGCCCCGATGGCCCGTATCTCACACCGGGCCAGCGGGACTGGATTGCCCAGTTGCGGGCACGTCCGCTTCGTCTGTACCGGGTGACCGAGGTCCGGCCTGGCGAAGGCCTGACGCTGATGGACGAATTCGACCCGCAGGCCGAGCCGCGGCAGGTGCGCGAGATCAGCGCAAGCCGCAGCGCCCATCCCGGCATGCTGTTGGGGGCCCGCATCATGCAAGTCGGCGCCGGTGCAGGCGCGCAGGCTCACTGGGAACTCTCGGGCGCCATCTACCCGTTCTCGAAGTTGCATGAAGCACCGGCGCTGGCGCGGGTAGGCCGGGTACTGACCGGCGCCGCCGAACTCGAGCTTCACGACGAGAACCGGCGCGATCTGGTCGAGATGGAGCTCGCGCGCGCCTGGCTCGCCCAGTGGTTCGAGCCCGCGCCGATGCCGCAGATCCACGACGCATCGACCGGCGAGCCGATCCTGCTCGTGACCGACCATTACCGCGTGCTCGATGCAGCGGCGCTTGCCGAGTCGTTGGCAGCGCAGGCCGATGTCGACGGCAATCCCGAGCAAGGCTGGAATCGCATGACTCTGGGTGCAGACGGCGCACGGCGCAGCCTGTCTTCCATCAACCCCGGCCGCGAGACCGGCCGCATCGAGGTCTTTCACCGCACGCAGCGGCTGGCCGACGAGGGGCGGGCCTGGTTCGAGACCCTGGCCGGGGCGGCCGTGCAGCACCTGACGCGCGAGATCACCGACCCGGCGGGCCACCTGGCGAGAACGGGCACCGGCGATGCATCCAGCGCCCCGAATGCCGCGGCATCCAACGCCCCGGATCTGCCTCCCGAGGCAATGGCGCAGGCCATCGAGCAAGTCCTCCATCGCCACTATGCCAACTGGTCCGACGAGGCCATTCCAGCGCTGGGCGGGCTCACGCCGCGCCAGGCGATCACGGCGCCGGCGGGACTGGAGCGTGTCAAGGGCCTGCTGCGCGAGTACGAGGATGGTGAACAGCGGCAGTCTGCCGCACAGGGCCGGCCGGCGGTGTCCTACCAGTTTCTGTGGGACGCGTTGGGAATCTCCAGGTGAGCCCGGACGACAGCCCGCCGGACCGCAGCGATGGCGCGGCCCGATCGTTGGCCATCGGCCTGGAGGGACTGATCTGGGCGCTGAACTCGCGCGACCCGTTCGGCGAGAGCCGCCATCGGCTCCATCTCGAATCCGGTGAACTCGTGTTCCTTGCCGGCCCCGATGCGGCTGACGAGGCGGCTGAAGGTCCCCGCGACAGCGATCGATGGCTGTGCATCGAGCCGATCGAGTCGTCGCAGGCCTTCGAGACCATGGAGGACTTCGCCGAGCAATGCGAGCACGCCAGCCTGGCCCGAGCGCTGCGGCAAGCACTGCGGCAACGCAAGCCCTTCCGCCGCTTCAAGGACATGCTGGCCGCGCACCCGGCGCAGCGTGAAGCAGGGTTCGCCTTCGAGCGGCATGCGATGGAGATGATCGCGCGGCGATGGTGCGAAGACCATGGCATTTCGCCTGCGCGAACCACAGCAGCGGCATAGCCGGCCAAGCCGGCCGAATCGTCGCCTGCCGGGAGCGCTGCAGAAACTGCTTCAACCCCACGCTGCTGCAACTCCGGTTCAACCAGATGCCAATACCACGCCCACACGCCCACACGCCCACGCCCACGCGCTGCCGCCTGCTCCCGGCATCAACACAAAAGTGACTTGCTGAACCGAATGCAAGCTCGCTTCCGTGCCGGCCAACCAATCATGATCCGCTGGCCCGCCCCCCGAGCATGATGGTCCGCACCTGGCCCCAACGCCTCAGCGCCGCAGCGCCGCTTGGCGGATTGCCGCCAGCGTGGTGCGCGAGGTGATGACGTTGCTGTCCAGCTTCAGATGGATCAGCGTCGGCCGGTCCGCCGCCAGCGCCGCGGCGAAGGCGGGTTCGAAGGCGGCGGTCGTTTCCACGAAGTGCGCCTGCCAGCCGTAGGCGCGCGCCAGCGCCGCGAAGTCGGGGTTGAACAGATCGCTGCCGCTGACGCGCCCCGGGTATTCACGCTCCTGGTGCATGCGGATCGTGCCGTAGCTGCCGTTGTCGACGACGATGCTGATCAGCTTGCCCGCGCCGCGCCCGGCGCCATAGCCGGTGGCGGTGGCCAGTTCCTGCCCGTTCATCAGGAAGTCGCCGTCGCCGGTGACGTTGACCACCGTGCGCTGCGGCTGCAGCAGCGCCGCCGCCACCGCGGCCGGCAGGCCGTAACCCATCGCCCCATTGGTGCAGGCCAACTGCGTGCGTCCGTGGTGCTGCAGGCCGGCATAGCGCACGTAGCGGTGCAGCCAGCCGCTGAAGTTGCCGGCGCCGTTGGCGTAGACGGTATCGGCAGGCGCCAGCCGCTGCACGGTCTTCATCACCACCGCCAGGTCCATCGGTTCGACCGGCGGCGCGACATGGTTGGCCTCGTAGTCGGCATGCGCGTCGCGCGCCCACGCGGCCCAGCGTACTTCGGCGGGTGCGGCCAGCGTCTGCAGCGCCTTGGCGGCGCAGGCCATCGACGCCTGCAGCAGCAGCTCGGCGGCGTAGACGCGGCCCAGTTCCTCGGGCCCGGCATGCACGTGCACCAGCTTCTGTGCCGGCCTGGGCGCCTGCAGCAGCGTGTAGCCGCCGGTGGTCATCTCGCCCAGGCGCACGCCGAGCGCGATGATCAGGTCGGCGTCGCGCACGCGCGCCGCCAGCTTCGGGTTGATGCCGATGCCCACGTCGCCGGCATAGAGCGCATGGCGGTTGTCGAAGCTGTCCTGGAAGCGGAAGCCGCAGGCCACCGGCAACTGCCAGTTCTCGGCGAAGCGCTGCAGCGCGTTGCAGGCTTCGGCGTCCCAGCCGCTGCCGCCGGCGATGAGCAGCGGCCGCTCGGCCGCCAGCAGCAGCGCGCGCAGATCGCGCAGCGCGCCGGGCGCCGGCCAGGCCAGGGCCGGCATCGCGCGCGGCAGCACCGGCGCGGCGGTGGCTTGCCTCAGCATGTCCTCGGGCAGCACCAGCACCACCGGCCCGGGCCGGCCCTGCAGCGCAGTGTGGAAGGCGCGCGCGACGTATTCCGGCACGCGGTCCGCGTGCTGCACCTCGCCCACCCACTTGGCCATGCCCAGCGTGCCCGGGCCGAACATCTGGCGGTAGTCGAGTTCCTGGAAGGCTTCGCGGTCGCGCTGCTCGCCGGCCACCTGGCCGACGAAGAGGATCAGCGGCGTCGAATCCTGGAAGGCGGTGTGCAACCCGATGGCGGCATTGCTGGCACCGGGTCCGCGCGTGACGAAGCAGATGCCGGGCCGGCCGCTGAGCTTGCCTTGCGCTTCGGCCATGAACGCGGCGCCGCCCTCCTGACGGCAGGCAATGAAGCGGATGCGCTCGCGGTATTCGTGCAGGCCGTCCAGTACCGCCAGATAACTTTCGCCGGGCACGCCGAAAACGGTATCGATGCCCTGGGCGATCAGCGCCTCGACCAGGGCGTGACCGGCGCTTCTGCTGCTCATCGGTACTCTCCCGCATGGATCAGCAGGCGATTATGCGAAGCCGCCAGACGGGGTGCTGCCCGGCCTCGGAAGCGCCCCGAAGAGCTGCCGCAGGGCGGGCGACCCACGCCGGTTTCAGGCGGACCGTACAGCACGCAGCCGTGCCGCCAGGGCAGACAGCGGCGTGAAGCTGTCCTACTCGGCTGCTCGGGCTTCATCAATGCCCTCCTGCAGTCCGAGTGCAGGCCGAATTCAGGCCGGCTGCAGCACCGTGCGCCGCGAGCGGCGCACGTTGAACGCGGTGATGATCAGCGCGCCCTGCAGCAGAGCCAGTGCCAGCCACACCCCGCGATAGGCGCCGCGGTCCATCAGCGTGCCGATCAGCAAGGGCAGCAGCGCCTGGCCGATGTCGAGCCCGCCGTAGACCACGCCGTAGACCCGGCCCGACGCGTTCTCCGGGGTCGAGGCCTTGACCAGCATGTCGCGCGACGGGCTGGACGTACCGGTGAAGAAGCCCATCGCACCGAACAGCAGCGGCACGGCCCAGCCCGGCAACTGCCCCAGCGCCACCACCAGCGCGACCATCGCCGCGAGGCCGAGGCCGACGGCCACGATGCGTTCGCTGCGGCGCGGATCGGAGATCAGGAAGCCGCCCAGCACCATGCCCGCGGCGGCGCTCACCATGTACACCGTCAGGCACATGCCGATCCAGCGCAGCGGCACGTCGTGCAACTGGCGCGCCGCTTCGGAGGCGAAGGTCTGCACGATCGACAGCGCACCGGCATAGAGGAAGAAGAAGCCGAAGCAGGTCCACACCGCGGGCAGCTTCAGGAAGGCGAGCGCGCCCTCCCCACCCTCCCCGTGCGCCCTGCCGGCAGGCGTCTGCGGCAGCGGCTCGACATGCAGCACGTCGCGCTGCCACGCCAGCACCGCGATCACCGCGAACACCAGCGCCGCGGCAACGAGCAGCGCGATGCGCCATGAAAACGCCAGTGTCAGCGGCACCAGCAGCGCGGGCGCCAGCGCCCAGCCCAGGCTGCCGGTGATGCCGTGCACGCTGTAGGCGTGGCCCAGGCGCGCCTTGCCCACCTTGCGGTTGAGCAGCGTGTAGTCCACGGGATGGAAAACACCGTTGCCGATGCCGGCCACCACCGAAAACAGCACCAGCATCGAATAGGAGCGGCTGGCGGCGAAGCCGAGCGCGGCCACGCCCAGCAGCGCCAGCCCGCCGAACAGCACCGGCCGCGGCCCGTGGCGGTCGACGATGAAACCGGACAGCGCCTGCACCGTGCAGGAGACGATGAAGAACACCGTCATCAGAAAACCCAGCTGGGCAAAGCTGACGCCGAAGGCGTCGCGCAGCCAGGGGAACAGCGGCGCCAGCAGCAACTGGCAGAAGTGGCTGATGGCGTGCGCCAGCCCGACCAGGCCGATGACGGTGGCGTCGCGCCTCAGCGGGGACGGCTGCAGGGTGAGTGTGGACATGGCGGGGATCGTAGATGCCGGCGCGTCGGCCGGGTTACGATAGTCTGTCAATTTCTAGCGAGATCATGCCAGGCACTGCCAACCGCCCCGTGCCGCGCAAGCCGGCGCGCTCGCTGTTGCCGCCGGTGGACCCGCAGCGTTTCGTGCCGACGCTCGAGCGCCCGGTGCGCGCCAAGTTGCGCCATCTGGAGCCCGACACCGAGATCACGCCGCACAGTCACGCCTGGGCGCAGGTGGTGGTGTGCGCCACCGGCGTGGCGCGCATCACCGCCGGCCACAGTACCTACCTGGTGCCGGCGTGGCGGGCGGTGTGGATCCCGCCGCAGGTCGAGCACCTGGTCACGGTGGTCGAAGCCGCCGAGCTGCGCACGCTGTACGTGCACCAGGAAGCCGGCCGCGTCGGCCCCGGCGTGCCGCGCGAAGCCGGTGCCGCCTGGCGCGGCTGCCGTGTGCTGGAGGTCTCGGCGCTGCTGCGCGAGCTGGTGCTGCAGATGAACGTCGGCATGGACGGCAGCGGCGCCTTGGCGCCGGACGCGCTGGAGCGCGAACGCCGCCTCGGCGATCTGGCGCTGGACGAACTGCGCCGCGCCGCGCCGGTGCGCCTGGGCATCGAACTGCCGCACGACAAGCGGCTGCGCGCCTTGTGCGAAGCCGTGCTGCAGCAGCCGGCGCGCCACGCCACGCTGGAAGGCTGGGCGCGCGAGACCGCCGCCAGCCCGCGCACCGTGGCGCGGCTGTTCCGCGAGCAGCTCGACACCAGCTTCGGCCCGTGGCGCCAGCAGGTGCTGCTGGCGCACGCCTTGCGGCTGGCGGCGCAGGGCCGGCCGATGCGGCTGATCGCCGCCGAACTGGGCTATGCCAGCCCGAGCGCGTTTTCGGCCATGGTGCGGCGCGCGGTCGGCCAGCCGCCGAGCCGCTTCTTCGCGCCGCCGCCCGAGGCGGCCTGAGACAATCCCCACCCGGCCCGAAGGAGGCCCGCCGATGGAAACCGTGCTCTACGACTTCACCAAGCAGGACGCCAGCGGCGCCGCCTGCACCGCCCATGCCTGGGCCAAAGTGCCCGAGCGCCTGAGCCCGGCCGCACGCGAAGCCGCGATGGCGCGCGGCGCCGCACTGCTCAAAGCACACGACGCCGTGCTGGTGGCCCACTACTACGTCGACGGCGACCTGCAGGACCTGGCGCTGGCCACCGGCGGCATCGTCGCCGATTCGCTGGAGATGGCGCGCTTCGGCCGCGACCACGCGGCCAAGACGCTGGTAGTGGCCGGCGTGCGCTTCATGGGCGAGAGCGCGAAGATCCTGTCGCCGCACAAGCGCGTGCTGATGCCCGACCTGGACGCCACCTGCTCGCTCGACCTCGGCTGCCCGGCCGACGAGTTCGGCGCCTTCTGCGACGCCCACCCCGAGCGCCAGGTGGTGGTCTATGCCAACACCAGCGCGGCGGTGAAGGCGCGCGCCGACTGGATGGTCACCAGTTCCTGCGCGCTGGCCATCGTGCGCCACCTGCACGAGCAGGGACAGAAGATCCTGTGGGCGCCCGACCGCCACCTGGGCCGCTGGATCCAGGAACAGACCGGCGCCGACATGCTGCTGTGGCACGGCGAGTGCATCGTGCACGACGAGTTCAAGGCGCTGGAGCTGGAACTGCTGCGCGAACAGCATCCGCAGGCGATGGTGCTGGTGCACCCCGAATCACCCGAAGGCGTGGTGCGCCAGGCGCACGTGGTCGGTTCCACCTCGCAGCTGCTGAAGGCGGTGATCGACGGCACGGCAGCCGAATACATCGTCGCCACCGACAACGGCCTGATGCACCGCATGCGCCAGCTGGCGCCGGGCAAGACGCTGATCGAGGCGCCGACCGCGGGCAACAGCGCCACCTGCAAGAGCTGCGCGCACTGCCCGTGGATGGCGATGAACGCGCTGCAGGGCGTGGTGAGTTGCCTGCAGACAGGGCAAGGCGAGATCCGCGTGCCCGAGCCGGTACGCGGCCAGGCGCTGGGCTGCATCGAGCGCATGCTCGATTTCGTCAAGGCGCATCCGGACAGCGTCGCGCAGCCGCGCAGCGGCTTCGTGCCGAACATCGGGGTGGCCTGATGAACTTCGAGCACAACGAGACGCTGGACCAGGCGCGCGCACGCAACATCGAAGACGCGCTGCGCGAAGACATCGGCACCGGCGACTGGACCGCGATGCTGGTGCCGGCCGGCCGCCGGACGACGGCGCAGGTGGTGGTGCGCGAGGACGCGGTGCTTTGCGGCCGCGACTGGTTCGACGGCGTCTTCGCGGCGCTGGACCGCGCGGCACGCATCGAATGGCAGTTCGACGAAGGCGCGCAGATGCCCTCCGGCAGCGTGGTCTGCGGCATCGAGGCCGAATCGCGCGCGCTGCTCAGCGCCGAACGGCCGGCGCTGAACTTCCTGCAACTGCTCAGCGGCACGGCCACGGCCACGGAGCGCCATGTGCGCGCAATCGGGGGCGCGTCGCCGAATCCGAAGGGCTGCGCGATCCTCGACACGCGCAAGACCATCCCCGGCCTGCGCCAGGCGCAGAAGTACGCAGTGCGCGTCGGCGGCGGGCAGAACCAGCGGCTGGCGCTGTGGCACGGCATCCTCATCAAGGAAAACCACATCACGTCAGCCGGCGGCGTGCCGCAGGTGATGCAACAGGCGCTGGCGCTGCAGGCCGGCGTCGAGATCCAGATCGAGGTCGAGACGCTGGACCAGCTGCAACAGGCGCTGGAGGCCGGCGCGACCAGCGTGCTGCTCGACAACTTCCCGCTGCCGCGCGTGCGCGAGGCGGTGGCGCTGACGGCCGGACGCGCGCTGCTGGAAGTGTCCGGCGGCGTCACGCTGGACAGGCTGCGCGAGATCGCCGCCACCGGCGTGGACCGCATCTCGATCGGCGGCCTGACGAAGGACCTGCGCGCGGTCGACTATTCGATGCGCGTGCTTGGCTGAGCCGCGCGCCGGGTCAGGGTCTCTCGATGCGCGGGTCGCCCGGCCGCGACAGCGCCTCGAAGTCGCGACAGTCCAACGTGAGCAGTCTGGCCACACCGGCCTTGCGCGCGGCCGCCAGGTGCAGCAGGTCGTAGACCGCACCGCCGCGCACGCCCCTGGCTGCGCATTCCCGCAGCGTGGCGGCCACCTCGCTGCCCTCCAGCCCGACCAGCTCGACATAGGGCAACACGCTGCGCTCGACCAGATCGACAGCCGCCGCCGGGCCCAGCCGCCGGTGGTGCCTGCCACCCGTCAGGATCGAAAAGGTCTCGGCCAAAGCATGTGCGTAGAGCTTGTTGCCGCCTCGGGCCACGGCGCGATCGCATGCGGCATGGTTCGGCTCGTCGGCATCGAGCGAGGCGATCACGACCGAGGTGTCCAGCAGCGCAGCCGCTGGCGTGCGCGCAGGCATGCTTCAGCGCGACTTGCGCGGCCGCGCCTGCGCGTCACGCTCAGCGCGGGTCGCGGCTGCCGCGTCCAAAGCTTTTCCCGTGGCCTGGAGCACCTGCCGGCGGCTGGGCGATTGCACCAGCGGCAGCTCGGACTCCGGCGCGGGCGTCAATTCCAGGCGTTCGGCCACGACCGCCAGCCTCAGCCGCGAGCCCGGCCGCAGGTTGAGCCTGCGCCGCGCCTCGCTGGGCAGCACCACGCGGCCGGCGCTGTCGATGATGAGTTCGGACTTCATGGCAGATGATCTGGGAGATGGATTGCCATAGTGTATGCCGCAGCGCACGCCAGCACCAATTTCATCGCCGCTCGCTCTTCGCCCGCCGCGTCAGCACCGTCGGGAAGCTGACCGGCAGCGTCTGCGGGAAATCG
>OEIU01000030.1_pt1 | contig 128289 bp, 108 predicted proteins | sample 1539221 | NCBI WGS metagenome assembly OEIU01 (sample SAMN03792071, study PRJEB22550) | activated sludge metagenome | feature: wastewater treatment plant; material: activated sludge; isolation source: Wastewater treatment plant of a petroleum refinery complex | place: Argentina: Zarate... | reverse complement strand
CGGTTCGAACGGGACGACCGGCCGCGTCGTGACGACCGTGGCGCCCGGCCGCGGGCCGAGCGGGACGACCGTCCCCGTCGCGCGGAGCGTCCGCGGTTCGAGCGGGACGACCGTCCCCGCCGCGAGGAGCGTCCGCGGTTCGAACGGGACGACCGGCCGCGTCGTGACGACCGTGGCGCCCGGCCGCGGGTCGAGCGGGACGACCGCCCGCGACGCGAGGACCGTCCGCGGGTCGAGCGGGAGGACCGTCCGCGCCGGTGGGTGTCCGACCGTGAGGAGCGGCACGTCCACCGCCCGCACGACGAGCGCCCGCGTCGCGAGCGGGGCGACCGTCCCGTCCGTGAGCGCACCCCCCGCGTCGCCGACCCGGTGCGCCGCGACCGCCACGAGGGCCGCCACGCCGAGCGCCCCTGGGAGCGGGACGAGCAGCCCCGCACCGTCGAGGACGCCGAGGCCGAACGCGCCGAGGCCGACACCTGGACCACCTACCGCTCCACCGCGGCCGGTGGCCCGAAGGAGGTCACCGCCGACAACGGCTTCGCCGCCCTCGGGCTGCCCGAGCGCATCGTCGAGCGCCTCGCGCGCGACGGCATCGCCGAACCCTTCCCCATCCAGGCCGCGACCATCCCCGACGCGCTCGCCGGTCGCGACGTCCTCGGCCGGGGTCGCACCGGCTCGGGCAAGACCCTGGCCTTCGGCCTGCCGACGATCGCCCGCCTCGCCGCGGGCGGGCGGCCGGAGCCCAGGCGGCCCAAGGCGCTCGTCCTCGTCCCGACGCGAGAGCTCGCGATGCAGGTGAGCGATGCCCTCGAGCCCTTCGTCCACGTCACCGGCATCACCCACCGCCTCGTCGCCGGCGGCCTCTCCTACGAGCCGCAGATCAAGAGCCTCCAGCGCGGGGTGCACCTGCTCGTCGCGACGCCGGGCCGGCTCGTCGACCTCATGGACCGCGGCGCCGTCGACCTCGGCGGGGTCGAGGTGGCCATCCTCGACGAGGCCGACCACATGGCCGACATGGGCTTCGTGCCCGAGGTGACCGCGATCCTCGACGCCGTGCCCGACGGCGGCCAGCGCCTCCTCTTCTCGGCGACCCTCGACCGCGGGGTGGACACCCTCGTCGAGCGGTACCTCGTCGACCCGGTCACGCACTCGACCGACGACGCCCAGGCGGCCGTCACGACGATGAGCCACCACGTGCTGCTCATCGACCCGCAGGACAAGAAGGCGCTCACGGCCGAGCTCGCCGGCCGCGCCGGACGGTCGGTCGTCTTCGCCCGCACCCAGCTCGGGGCCGAGCGCATCGCCGGCGAGCTGCGCGGCCGCGGCGTCCTGGCGGCGGCGCTGCACGGCGGTCTCTCGCAGAACGTCCGCAACCGCGTGCTCGGGGCCTTCCGCGACGGCCGGATGCCGGTCCTCGTCGCCACCGACGTCGCCGCGCGCGGCATCCACGTCGACGACATCGGGATGGTCATCCAGGTCGACCCGCCCACCGACCACAAGGACTACCTGCACCGGGCCGGCCGCACGGCGCGGGCCGGTGAGGAGGGCGCGGTCGTCATGCTCGCGCTCCCGCACCAGCGCAAGATGGTCACCCGCATCATCGAGGGTGCCGGCGCCGAGGCGATCACCGCCAAGGTCGCGCCCGGCGACCCGGTCGTCACCGCGCTCGGCGGTGTCGCCCCGAGCGGCGTGCCGGTGCCCGACGAGGTGTGGCGCCCGCTGCTCGAGGCCCCCCAGCGGGGTCGGGGTGGCCGGGGCGGCCCGCGTCGCGGCGGTCCCCGCCCGGGTGGTCGAGGTGGCCGCCCGCCGCGCGGTCGCGGGGGCAGAATGGGCGCGTGAGCGCGTCCCCGACGACCGGTCGCCTCCTCGTCGCCACCCCGCAGATCGAGGAGGGGGTCTTCCGGCGCAGCGTCGTCCTCGTGCTGCACCACGGTGACGACGGCGCCCAGGGGCTCGTGCTCAACCGGCCGATCGAGGCCGGCATCGACGCGGTGCTGCCCGGCTGGGAGGAGCACGCCAGCCGTCCGCGGACGATGTTCCAGGGCGGGCCGGTCCAGCTCGACTCCGCGCTGGGCCTGGTCGCCGTGCCCGGCGACTCCCCGGAGCCCCGGGGGGTGCGGCGGCTCTTCGGGGCCGTCGCGCTCGTCGACCTCGACACCCCGCCGCCGCTCGTCACGCCCGAGCTGTCGGCACTGCGGATCTTCGCGGGGTACGCCGGCTGGTCGCCGGGCCAGCTCGAGGAGGAGCTGGTGACGGGATCCTGGTACGTCGTCGACGCCGAGGGCGGCGACGCCTTCACCGACCGCCCGGACGACCTCTGGCAGCGGGTGCTGCGCCGGCAGCCGGAGCCGCTGCGCTGGATGGCGTGGTTCCCGCCGGACCCGGCGCTCAACTGAGGCTCCCCGGCCCGCGGCGTAGGCTCGGGCGCATGAGCGAGACGATGCCGCCGCCCAGCGACCCGAACGGTCCGGCCGACGAGCCCGGCGGTCCGCAGACGCAGACGGCCGTCCTCGAGCGCACCGAGACCGTCCCGCAGGTCGCGGAGCCGGGGGACCACGAGCGGTTCGCGCACTACGTCCGCAAGGAGAAGATCCTCGAGAGCGCCCTCTCGGGGGAGCCGGTCACGGCGCTCTGCGGCAAGGTCTGGGTGCCCGGCCGCGACCCGCAGCGGTTCCCGGTGTGCCCGACGTGCAAGGAGATCTACGAGGGCCTGCGCCCGCCGGAGGACGGCGGCGAGTGACCCCGGTCACGCCGAGCCCGGGACATTTTGACCAACCCTGACCGGCGCCTGACCCACCTCTTGCGTCGGAGGAGTAGCGCGCGACGACGAGGTCTTACCCAACCCTGACGTCGGTCTGACCCACGCGTCCCGGCGCCCGCCTAGCGTCCTGCGGGTGCCCCGGCCGACCCGGCCGGGCGAGACCGTCTCGGAAGGACGCCCATGCGTACTCGCTCCCTCACGGCCCTGGCTGCCCTCACCCTCGGTGTGGCCGGATCCGTCCTGCCCCTCGCCTCCGCCCAGGCCCGACCGATCGCCGGTGATGCGGTCCAGGCCGGCGCCGCGTCCTGCGAGACCCACTCCGCCGCCGTCGGCGGACGCCACGCGAGCGGCCCGAACCGTCAGGACCCGCACGAGCTGACCGCGGCGCAGGCGGCGTCGCTCAACGCCCGCTTCGAGCGCGACATGAAGGCCAAGGGCGTCGACCCGACCTCCCGCAAGAAGGGGGCGACCTTCTCCGCGACGACCATCCCGGTGCACTGGCACGTCATCACCGACGGCAGCGCGGGCAACCTCAGCGCGTCGGACCTCGCCGGCCAGATCTCGGTGCTCAACAACGCCTACGCGGGCACCGGCTTCTCGTTCCGGACGGTGAGCACCGACTACACCGACAACGCCTCCTGGTACAACGGGATCACCGACGGCACCTCGGCCGAGCGGCAGATGAAGAACGCGCTGCACGTCGGCGGCAAGGGCGACCTCAACCTCTACACGGCCGACCTCGGCGGCGGCCTCCTCGGCTGGGCCACCTTCCCGAAGTCGCAGACCGACCCGATGGACGGCGTCGTCATGCTCGACGAGAGCCTGCCCGGCGGCAGCGCCGCCCCGTACAACCAGGGCGACACCGCGACCCACGAGATCGGCCACTGGCTCGGGCTCTACCACACCTTCCAGGGTGGGTGCAGCGGCCAGGGTGACTACGTCGACGACACCCCGGCCGAGGCCTCGCCGGCCTACGGCTGCCCGACCGGTCGCGACACCTGCTCCGCCCCCGGCACCGACCCGATCAAGAACTTCATGGACTACACCGACGACTCGTGCATGAACACCTTCACGAGCGGCCAGGTGGCCCGGGCGCAGAGCCTCTGGACCACGTACCGCGGCTGACCGCGCATCCGCGGACTCCGGTGTCCGCTAGCACATCCCGAAGGCCCCGACGAGTTCCGTCGGGGCCTTCGGTGTGTCGGCACGGCGCCGGTTATCGTGGCCGTCGCCCATGAGTACCTCTGCCGCCGGACACCTGCCTCCCGCCTACCCCGAGCGGGCCGCGTGGGGTACCGCGGCCAAGCTGCGTGCCTGGCAGGAGGAGGCCCTCGCCGCCTACCTCGGGCGCGAGGCCACCGACTTCCTCGCCGTCGCGACCCCGGGCGCGGGCAAGACCACGTACGCGCTGCGGATCGCCACCGAGCTGCTCGACCGCGGCCTCGTGCGCGCGGTCACCGTCGTCGCCCCGACCGAGCACCTCAAGACCCAGTGGGCCGACGCCGCCGGCCGGGTCGGCATCCAGCTCAACCCCGGGTTCTCCAACTCGACCGGCGTGCAGTCGAGCGAGTACGACGGCGTCGCGCTCACCTACGCCCAGGTGGCGACCAACCCGGGCCTGCACCGGCGCCGCACCGAGTCGGTTCCCACCCTCGTCATCCTCGACGAGATCCACCACGGCGGCGACGCCCGCTCGTGGGGCGACGGCATCCGCGAGGCGTTCTCGCCCGCGGTCCGGCGGCTGTCGCTCACCGGGACGCCGTTCCGCTCCGACACCAACCCGATCCCGTTCGTGCGCTACGAGATGGACGAGGCCGGCATCCTCCGCTCCGCCTCGGACTACACGTACGGGTACGCCGCGGCGCTGCGCGACGGGGTGGTGCGGCCGGTGCTCTTCCTCGCCTACGGCGGCGCGATGCGCTGGCGGACCAAGGCCGGCGACGAGGTCGCGGCCAGGCTCGGCGAGCCGCTGACCAAGGACCAGACGGCGCACGCCTGGCGCACGGCGCTCGACCCCCGGGGCGAGTGGATCCCCTCGGTGCTCGCCGCCGCCGACAAGCGGCTGTCGGAGGTGCGCCGGCACGTCCCGGACGCCGGCGGGCTCGTCATCGCGTCGAACCAGAGCGCGGCGCGGGCCTACGCGAAGATCCTCACCGCGGTGACGGGGGAGGAGACGACGGTCGTCCTCTCCGACGACGCCGGCGCCAGCGCGCGCATCGAGCAGTTCGCGGCGTCCGAGACCCGGTGGATGGTCGCCGTCCGGATGGTCTCGGAGGGCGTCGACGTGCCGCGCCTGGCCGTCGGGGTCTACGCCACCTCCACCTCGACACCGCTGTTCTTCGCGCAGGCGGTCGGCCGGTTCGTCCGGGCCCGCCGGCGCGGCGAGACCGCCTCGGTCTTCCTCCCGTCGGTCCCGGTCGTCCTCCAGCTGGCCGCGACGATGGAGGAGGAGCGCGACCACGCCCTCGACCGCCCGAGCAGCGACGAGGACGAGGCGTCGCTGTGGGCCGAGGAGGAGGGGCTGATCGCGGCGGCCAACCGCACCGAGCGCACCCTCGGGCTCGAGGACGAGAGCCGCTTCGAGGCACTGGAGTCCGACGCGCACTTCGACCACGTCCTCTTCGACGCCAAGCAGTTCGGCCTGCACGCTGCGGTCGGCTCCGAGGAGGAGCAGGACTACCTCGGGCTGCCCGGGCTGCTCGAACCCGACCAGGTCGCGACCCTCCTCCACGAGCGGCAGGCCAGGCAGGCCAAGGGCGGCCGGACCCGGGAGCCGCAGGGACCGTCGCCGGTCGCCCAGCACCGGGCGCTCGCGGCCCAGCGCAAGGAGCTGAACAAGCTCGTCGCCGCGTACTCGAGCAAGACCGGGGCCCCGCACGCCACCGTGCACCTGGAGCTGCGACGGGCCTGCGGCGGCCCGGAGCTGGCGTCCGCCACGAGCGAGCAGGTGACCGAGCGCATCGCGAGGATCCGGCACTGGTTCGTCGGCCGCCGCTGAGCGGTTTCTCAGCGTTCACGCGGTCGCCGTGAAGGCGCCCGCTCCCGGACGCGCGTTCCGGGCCGGACGGGACTAGCGTCCAGCCCCGTGACCGACTCATCCTCCTTCTCCCCGACCACCCGCCGCCAGCTGCTCGCCATGGCCGCCGTCGGCGGGGCCGGCATCTTCGCCGCTCCCTCCGCGCTGGCCGACGAGCACCACGGCCACGACGACCACCACGACCACCACGGCCACCGCCCCGCGCGCACCCGGGTCACCGTGCTCGGCACGACCGACCTGCACGGCAACGTCTACAACTGGAACTACTTCGCGAACGCCGCCTACAGCGACGCCAAGGGCAACCAGATCGGGGTCGCCAAGGCGGCCACCCTCATCAAGGCCATGCGCGAGGAGCGCGGCGCGGAGAGCTGCCTCACGCTCGACGCCGGCGACACCATCCAGGGCACTCCGCTCGCGTACTACTACGCGAAGATCGACCCGATCACCCGCGGCGCCAAGCACCCGATGGCCACCGCGATGAACGCCATCGGCTACGACGCCGCGGCGCTCGGCAACCACGAGTTCAACTACGGCATGGACACCCTGCGGGCCTTCGAGCGCCAGTGCCGCCACCCGCTGCTGTCGGCCAACTCGGTCGGCTGGAACACCGGCCGCCCGGTCTTCCGGCCCTACGTCCTGAAGCGGGTCAAGGTCCGCGGCCAGCGTCCGGTCACCGTCGGCATCCTCGGCCTCGTCACCCCCGGCGTGGCCATCTGGGACGCCGCGAACGTCGAGGGCAAGGTGAAGTTCCCCGGCATCGTCGAGCAGGCGAAGGTCATGGTGCCCCGGATGAAGCGCGAGGGCGCCGACGTCGTCGTCGTCTCCTGCCACTCCGGCGCGACGACCTCCTCGAGCTACGGCGACGCGCTGCCGTACCCGGAGAACGCCAGCAGCCTCCTCGCCGCGCAGGTCCCGGACATCGACGCGATCCTCGTCGGGCACGCGCACGTCGAGATCCCGCAGCAGTTCGTCACCAACGAGAAGACCGGCCGGCCGGTCCTCCTCTCCGAGCCCCTCTACTGGGGGATGCGGGTCAGCGTCATGGACCTCGACCTCGAGATGGTCCGCGGCCGCTGGCGGGTCACGAAGTCCGCGGCGACGCTGCTCAACGCGAACACCGTCCCCGAGGACGCGAGGATCGCCGCGCTCGTCCGCCCCGCCCACGAGAAGGTGCTCAGCTACGTCAACTCGGCCATCGGCACGTGCACCGAGGCGATGTCCGCCTCGACCTCGCGCTACCAGGACACCGCGGCGATGGACTTCATCAACCTGGTCCAGGGGCAGGCGGTCAAGGACGCGCTGGCCGGGACGCCGCAGGCCGACCTGCCGGTGCTCTCGATCGCGGCGCCGTTCAACAAGGCCGCCGCCATCCCCGCCGGCGAGGTGACGGTCCGCGACGTGGCCGGCCTCTACATCTACGACAACACGCTGCTCGGCATCACGCTGACCGGCGCCGAGGTCAAGGCCTACCTCGAGTGGTCGGCCCGGTACTTCAAGCAGGTCAGCGGCACCGGCCCGTTCACCGCCGACCAGGTGACCAACGCGGTCACCGACACCGCGCCGGGCGGCACGCCGGACTACAACTACGACATCATGGGCGGCCTCGACAAGGCGTTGACCTACTCGATCGACATCAGCCAGCCGGCCGGCTCGCGGATCGTCGGGCTGGCGTACGACGGTGTCGCCGTGGGCGACGCGGACCAGTTCGTCGTGGCGATCAACAACTACCGGCAGAGCGGCGGCGGAGGCTCCCCGGGGGCAAAGCCCGCCCGGGTCGTCTACACCCGGCAGGTCGAGACCCGCCAGCTGCTCATCGACGGGGTGACCGCACAGGGCCAGATCGACCCGCCGAGCTTCGCCTCGGTCGACTGGAAGCTCGTCTCGGGCGGCGCGGACGTCGTCATCACCGGCTGACCGGCCGCGGGGAAACCCGTCGAGAGGAGAGAACACGCCGTGTGCGGGCTGCCGCACACGGCGTGTTCTCTACTCTCGATCCGGCTGGGCGGCGGCGGCGACGAGCGGACCGGTCCGGTGGGGGAGGTGGGTCACGAGGCAGATGGCGGTGTTGGCGCGCAGCACGTGGACGTCGTCGATGATCTCGTCGATGATCCGGCCCAGGTCGGCGTTGTCGCGCGCGGCCACCCGCACCACGAGGTCGCCGACGCCGGTGATCGAGTGGATCTCGAGCACCTCGGGGATGGCCGACAGGTGCGCGACGACCGGTTCGTGGCCCTGCCGCTGGCGGATCTCGAGCGTGCAGTACGCCGTGACCGGGTACCCGAGCGCGGCCGGCTCGACCTGGGGGGCGAAGGAGCGGATCACCCCTCGTTCCTGCAGCCGGTCGAGGCGGGCCTGCACGGTGCCGCGGGCCACCCCGAGGCGCCGCGAGGCACCGAGCACCCCGACGTGCGGGTCCTCGGTGAAGAGGGCGATGATCCGGGCGTCGAGGGCGTCCACGCCATCCTGTCTGGCCATGGTCACATCGTCCAGTGTCGAGCGGTCCGAACGCAACACCGTGCGCATCGTGACCACCGTGTCGTGGTCTGGTTGCACATCCAGTCCACCCCACCGACAGTGGCGGGATGACTGACACGACGACGACGTCCGCCGGCCCCCTCGACCTCACCGACACCGAGCGCGAGGCCGACCTCGACCTCGAGCAGCTCAAGCAGCTCGTCGGCCTCGTCGAGTACGACGAGAGCACCGACCCGTTCCCGGTCACCGGCTGGGACGCCATCGTGTTCGTCGTCGGCAACGCCACCCAGACCGCGCACTACTACCAGAGCGCGTGGGGCATGGAGCTCGTCGGCTACGCCGGCCCCGAGAACGGCACCCGCGACCACAAGGCGTTCGTGCTCAAGTCCGGCTCGATCCGCTTCGTCGTCAAGGGCGCGGTCACCCCGGACAGCCCGCTCATCGAGCACCACGCGACGCACGGCGACGGCGTCGTCGACATCTCGCTCGAGGTGCCCGACGTCGACAAGTGCGTCGAGCAGGCCCGCCGCGCCGGCGCCACCGTCCTCCAGGAGCCCGAGAACCTCTCCGACGAGCACGGCACGGTGCGCGTGGCCGCCATCGCCACCTACGGCGAGACCCGGCACAGCCTCGTCCAGCGGGTCGTCGACGGGAAGACGTACGAGGGCCCGTACCTGCCCGGCTACGTCGCCGCCGAGTCGACGTTCGTCAAGCGCGAGGGCGCCCCGAAGCGCCTCTTCCAGGCCCTCGACCACATCGTCGGCAACGTCGAGCTCGGCAAGATGGACGAGTGGGTCGCCTTCTACAACAGGGTGATGGGCTTCGTGAACATGGCCGAGTTCATCGGTGACGACATCGCCACCGACTACTCGGCGCTCATGTCCAAGGTCGTGGCCAACGGCAACCACCGGGTGAAGTTCCCGCTCAACGAGCCGGCCATCGCCAAGAAGAAGAGCCAGATCGACGAGTACCTCGAGTTCTACCGCGGCCCCGGTGCCCAGCACCTCGCGCTCGCGACGAACGACATCCTGCGCACCGTCGACGAGCTGCGCAAGGAGGGCGTCGAGTTCCTCGACACCCCGGACGCGTACTACGAGGACCCCGAGATGCGGGCCCGCATCGGTGAGGTCCGGGTCCCCATCGAGGAGCTGCAGAAGCGCAAGATCCTCGTCGACCGCGACGAGGACGGCTACCTCCTGCAGATCTTCACCCGCCCGCTCGGCGACCGCCCGACGGTCTTCTTCGAGATCATCGAGCGGCACGGTTCGCTCGGCTTCGGCAAGGGCAACTTCAAGGCGCTCTTCGAGTCGATCGAGCGCGAGCAGGACAAGCGCGGCAACCTCTGACCCGCCCCCGCGACGCCCGCCGGACCCCGTCCGGCGGGCGTCGGCGCGTCAGGAGCGGGCCTGGTCCGCGGGCGAGGACCACGGCGTGACCGGGCGCGGGACCGTCTCCCCGTCGAGCCGCAGGTCGGTGCGCTCGGCGTAGAAGCAGACGAGGCCGCGCAGCCGCTCGGCCTCGGGCAGCGGGTCCGGGTAGGACCACGCGACGTCCTCGGCGCCCGGCCGGCCGTCCCGAGCGGGCAGCGACCAGTACCGCGCGTCTCCCTTGTAGGCACACGTCGTGCGGGACGCGCTCGGATCGAGGAGGTCGAGACGAGCGTCCTCGGCCGGGAGGTACCAGCGGGCCGGCAGGTGCGTCTCGTGGACGACCACCGCGCGTCGGCTGTCGGCGAGGACGAGGCCGTCCAGCGAGACCACGACGTGCCGGTCGCTCTCGAGGAGGTCGAGCCGCTTGAACGGGTCGTGCGGGTGCCCCGTCACCGGCTGGGCCTCCTCGACCCAGGCGAACGGGGCCCACTCGACGACGACCCGGCCGCCGAGGTCGGGGTCGTCCGGGACGAACGCGGTGTCCGGCAGCCTTTCCTCGCCGACGACGAGGTCGTGGGAACGGCCGCCGGTCGTGTGCCACCCGAAGTTCACCGGGCCGAGGACCGGCGGCAGCTCGCGCGGCACGGGCGCCGGGTCGCAGGGCTCGAGGGCGGCGGTCAGGTCGCCCGGCGGCACCGCGTACACCGGGACGACGCGTCGGGGCTCCCAGACGAGGACGGCGTCGGTCGTGTCGAGCACCGGCGTCCCGGCGCGGGTGGCCCGGACCCGGCGGGTCACCGGCTCCCAGAGGAGCTCGGAGTGGAGGGACATGAGGTGGGGACCGAGCCGCAGCGCCATCCCCCGATGGTCCGCCCGGTGCGGCGGCGGGTCAACGGGCCGCGGCCGCCGGGCGGGGCGACGGAGGGGGCTCGCAGGAGCGCGTGAGACGCTGAGGGCATGACGACGCCGAGCGCCCCCGGCTGGTACGAGGACCCCGACGACGCGAGCCTCCTCCGGTACTTCGACGGTGTCGTGTGGAGCGCGCACACGACACCGCGGCACCCGCAGCCGGCGCCGGTCGTGGCATCGCCGCCCGAGCAGCCGGTCGCCGCACCCGTCCCGCCGAGCACCCCCGAGGGTCCCGCCGCTCATCCGGACCTCGGCCCGCAGCAGGGCTGGAGCACGCCGCCCGGGTGGGAGCGTCCCGCCCCCGGCGGGGTGCGGCTGCCCGACGGCGACGTCGTCGCGGAGTGGTGGCGCCGTCTCCTCGGCTGGGTCGTCGACACCATCCTCACCGGCATCGTCGCGGGCATCGCCTCCCTCCCGCTGCTCGGCGACTACGTCGCGGCGGTCGACGACTTCGTCACCCAGCTGGGCCAGGGCAACACCAGCCCCGACCTCACCGGGATGACCAACGCCCTCGCCGACATCGCGCTGCCGGTCGGGCTCATCCAGATCGGCGTCGGGCTGGTCTACTCCACGCTCTTCCTCGTCTGGCGCGGCGCGACCCCGGGCAAGATGCTCCTCGGGACGGTGGTCCGCCCGGCGTCCGCCCCGGGCCGCGTCTCGGTGACGGTGGCCCTGCGCCGGCAGGCCATCGGGGTGGTGAGCGACCTGCTCCGGCTCAACCCCCTGATGGGGCTGCTCGGCTTCGTCCTCGCCGTCGTCGACCCCGCCTGGCTGCTGCGCGACCCGCGCCGCCAGGCACTGCACGACAAGGTCGCCGACACCGTCGTCGTCCTGCGACGCCGCTGACTCAGCGGGCGGGTCGCACCGTCCCGGTGCACTCGCCGAACCCGACGACGGTGCCGTCCGGGCCCGGTGCCGTCGCGCGCAGGGTCACGGTGTCGCCGTCCTCGAGGAAGGTGCGGGTGCTGCCGTCGTCGAGGGTGACGGGCTCCTGACCGCTCCACGTCAGCTCGAGGAAGCAGCCGCGAGAACCCTTCTCGGGCCCGCTGACCGTGCCGGAGCCGAAGAGGTCGCCCGGGCGGACCGTCGCGCCGTTGACGGTGAGGTGGGCGAGCATCTGCGCCGGCGACCAGTACATCTCGCGGTACTCGGGCCGGGAGACGACCGTGCCGTTCCAGTCCACCTCGAGGTGGACGTCGAGCCCGTACGCGCCGTCGCCGGCGAGGTAGGGCAGGGGCTCCGGGTCCTGGCCGGGCAGCGGCACCCGGGCCGCCCGCAGGGCGTCGGTCGTCACGACCCAGGCGCTGATGCTCGTCGCGAAGGACTTGCCGAGGAACGGGCCGAGGGGCACGTACTCCCACGCCTGGAGGTCGCGCGCGGACCAGTCGTCGAGGAGGACGACGCCGAAGAGGTGCTCGTCGGCGTCGGCGAGGTCGACCCGTTCGCCAAGGGTGGTGGCGCCGCCGACGACGAAACCGAGCTCGGCCTCGATGTCGAGCCGGATGCTCGGGCCGAACGTGGGGGCGGCGTCGGCGGGGGCCTTGCGCTGGCCGGTCGGGCGCACGACGTCGGTGCCCGAGACGACGACCGTGCCGGCGCGGCCGTGGTAGCCGATCGGGAGGTGCTTCCAGTTCGGGGTCAGGGGCTCGGAGTCGGGGCGGAAGATGCGCCCGACGTTGCTCGCGTGGTGCTCGCTCGCGTAGAAGTCGACGTAGTCGGCGACCTCGACCGGCAGGTGCATCGTCACCTCGGCCAGCGGGACGAGGTGCGGGCGGGTCCGCTCCTCGTGGACCGGATCGGTGAGGACCTCGGTGAGCCACGCGCGGGCCGCCGACCAGGCGTCACGACCGAGGGCGAGGAACGGGTTGAGGCTCGGCTGCTCCCACGCCGCGGTGAGGTCGGGGCCGTCGCCGACGCCCACCGCGTCGCGCCCGATGCGGGCCACCGCGCTGGCGTCGAGGACGTCGTCGCCGACGCGGACGCCGACCCGCGGCGTCGTGCCGGCGGTGCTGAAGACGCCGTAGGGGAGGTTGTGGACGCCGAAGGGGTGGTCGGCTGGCAGGTCGAGCCAGGTCATGGCGCGGTGTCCTTCCGGTGCTCTGGAGTGGTGGGCAGGCCGAGGTCGGCGAGCTCGCCGAGGGGGTCGGTGACGGTGCAGCAGCCGTACGCGGTGAAGGCGGCTCGCACGCGCCGGGTGGTGCCGGGACTCCACGCGAGGACGAGGTCGGCCAGCGCCGCGGCGTCTCGCACGGCGAGGAGCCCCGCCACCTCGGTGACCGGGGCTCCCTCGAGGGCGGCCGCCGTGGCGACGAGGACGTCGAGCACGCCGTGGTTCTCCTCGGGCACGCCGTCGACCGGGTAGCTGCCGCGGACCGCGTGGTGCAGTCCGCCGGTCAGCTTGAACGGGACCGGGGCGGACGTGGCCGCGACGAGGAAGGCGGCGAGCTCGTCCTCGGCGGGCCAGGGCCACGTCGGCGTGGGGCCGGTGCGGAACTTCGCGACGACGGGGTCGCCCTCGGCCACCGCCGCCCGGACGTCGGCCACCGCGGTGTCCTGGGCGTCGCGCTGGCGGGGGACCTCCAGGGCGAGGGGCAGCTCGCCGGGGAGGTCGAGGCGGCGCCAGTCCGGGCTCCAGCCGAGCTCGGCGCCGCGCAGGTCCACCCGGGGGTCGGCGGCGAGCACGGCGAGGCCGTCGCGCAGCACCGTCGGGTCCGTACCCGGGCGCGCCACGACGGCGAGGTCGAGCGGCGCGGCGGACGGCCACCGGCCGGCGTCGAGGACGGCCAGCAGGTCCGAGGCGGCGCCGGCCGGGACGAGGAGCGGGCCGACGGCCTCGCCGTACCCGGCCCGGCGGTGGTGCGCATGTGCCTCGACGGCGTCCGGGAGCGGGCTGTTGCCCGGGGGGAAGACCGCGGCGTCGTCGACGAGGGCGCGCAGCAGCTCCGGCGTCGTCGGCATGGCGTCCAACCTAGCGCGGGCCGGCGCGGGGCCCGACGCGGCACTCGTTCGTGCGCGCCTCCCGGCCGACCGGGTGCCGAGGTGCACCTACGGTCGGTGGATGAGTGGAGACGAGGGCGGACAGGTGTCCGAGGTGCAGCGGATGGACGACGGGGACGCCGACACCCCGGTCAGCGACGACCAGGCGGTCGCCGGCCAGCCGGACGCGGAGTCCGGGACGGTGCAGGAGGGCCCGGCCGGACCGGACGCGCACGTGCCGGGCGACGACGGCGAGGACGCGGACCACGGGAACTGACGGGAGCCGGGGGGCAGGGTCAGACGCGACCGCGGACGGGCGTGCGCTCGAGGTCGTCGCCTCCGTTGGGCATCGTCATCTCGGCCCGGACGCCGAGCAGCCGCACCTCGCGGCCCTCCTCGAGGTGGTCGGCGAGGAGGGCCTGCACGACCTCGTGCACGGGCGCCGCCTCCGAGGTGGTCGCCGGCAGCTTGCGGCTGCGGTTGACCGTGAAGAAGGGTGCGTACCGGATCTTCAGGCCGACGCGGACGACCGGCCGGCCCTCGCGGCGCACGTCCTCGAGCACCTGGTCGGTGAGCACCCGGACGGCGTCGCGCACCTCGTCCGGGGTGGCGAGGTTCTGCTGGTAGGTCGTCTCCCGGCTGTGCCCCCGGGCGACCCATGGTGCGTCGTCGACCTCGGCCGAGCCCTCCCCGCGCCCGAGCGAGCCGTACCAGGCGCCCATCCGCGGCCCGAACTCCGCGACGAGCAGCGCGGGGTCGGCGGCCGCGAGCTCGTCGACGGTGCGGATGCCGTGCTTCTCGAGCCGCGCCGACACCCGGGAGCCGACGCCCCACAGCGCGGCGGTCGGGCGAGCGCCCATCACCTCGGCCCAGTTCGCCGCGGTGAGCCGGAAGACGCCCTGCGGCTTGCCGAAGTCCGTCGCGATCTTGGCGCGGACCCGGTTGTCGCCCACCCCGACCGAGCAGTGCAGCCGGGTGCGTCCGAGGACCGCCGCCTGGACCGAGCGGGCCAGGGCCTCGGGATCGTCGGTGTCGGCGCCGACGAACCCCTCGTCCCAGCCGAGCACCTCGACGACGAGCCCGAGGTCGCGCACCGCCGAGAACACCTCCTCGGAGGCCGCGAGGTAGTGCGGGCCGTCGACCGGGAGGAAGACCGCGTCCGGCGCCTTGCGGGCCGCGAGCCGCAGCGGCATCCCGGACCGGACGCCCAGCTCGCGGGCCTCGTAGGACGCGGTCGAGACGACGGCCCGCTCGGTGGGGTCGCCGCGGCCGCCGACGACGACCTGCCGGCCGGCCAGCTCCGGATGGCGCAGGACCTCGACGGCCGCGATGAACTGGTCGAGGTCGACGTGGAGGACGTACGGGAAGGCGCGGGCCGTCATCGTGTCCCCCCGGTCACCACGGACGGGGTCAGCGCCGGGTGTCCTCGGGCAGCGGTGTGCGCGCGGCGTCCTCGACCCGCGAGTTCTCGCGGGTGCCACGCCGCCGGGCGTCCTTGACGAGCGCCCGGGCGAGCCGCACGGTCGAGGAGGGCAGCCGGAACATCCCCCCCTGCTGGGTGGCCGTGCTCATGGCGCCTCCTCCTGCTCGACGTCTCCATCATCCCCCGGCGCGAGCGACAGGTCCACCTCTTCCTGGCCACGCAGACCCTCCGCGAGCTGCTGGCCCAACCGGATCCGGGCGTCCTGGCGCTGACCGCGCAGGGCCACCCAGCCCGCCGCGCCCGCACCGACCAGGCCGCCGACGAAGGAGAGCAGCGGGACGAGCCAGGTCATGCCCCCATCGTGTCCCACCGCGCCGACACGTGCTCGGCACGGAGCCCGACCGCGAGGCCTCTCCCGACGAGTGCACAGGATGTGCTGTGCCTCCCCGGGTCGGTTGGACAGACCTGGCCACCCTGCCGGACCCGCACCGGGCACACGTGCCAGTGCCACCGTCCGGGCCTAGGGTGGGGCGGAAAGGTCCGACCGGCCCCAGACCACAGCGAGGTGGACGACAACCGTGGCGCACTACCAGGCGATGGGCAGCATCCCCCCGAAGCGGCACACCCAGCACCGCCGTCCCGCCCGGCGCGGGAAGCAGGGTGAGCTCTACTACGAGGAGCTGATGGGCGAGGAGGGCTTCAGCTCGGACTCGAGCCTGCTCTACCACCGCAACATCCCCTCGACCGTCTCGGCCGCCCGCGAGTGGACCCTGCCCGACCAGTCGACGACCCCCAACCACCCACTCGCGCCGCGGCACCTGCGGCTGCACGACCTCTTCACCCCGAAGGACGTGCGCACGACCGACGTCGTCACCGGCCGACGGCTCGTGCTCGGCAACGGCGACGTCCGCATCTCCTACGTCGTCGCGGGCGCGCCCAGCCCCTGGTACCGCAACGGGGTCGGTGACGAGTGCGTCTACGTGGAGCGTGGCGCGGCCCGGGTCGAGACCGTGTTCGGCGCCTTCGACGTCGCCGAGGGCGACTACCTCGTCGTCCCGCGGGCCACGACCCTCCGGTGGCTCCCCAAGCGCTCGACGAGGAACCCGCTGCGGGCGTACTGCATCGAGGCCAACAGCCACATCGCACCGCCGAAGCGCTACCTCAGCAAGTACGGACAGCTGCTCGAGCACGCCCCCTACTGCGAGCGCGACCTGCGGGTCCCCGACGGCCCGTTGCTCGCGGAGGACGTGGGGGAGAAGGCGACTGACGCGTCCGAGGTGCTCATCAAGCACCGGGGGAACGGGCCCGGCGGGATCGTCGGCACCGCCCACGAGCTGCCGTTCCACCCGCTCGACGTCGTCGGCTGGGACGGCTGCCTCTACCCGTACGCCTTCAACGTCCGCGACTACGAGCCGATCACCGGACGGGTGCACCAGCCACCGCCCGTGCACCAGGTGTTCGAGGGCTGGAACTTCGTCATCTGCAACTTCGTGCCGCGCAAGGTCGACTACCACCCGCTGTCGATCCCGGTGCCGTACTACCACTCGAACGTCGACAGCGACGAGATCATGTTCTACGTCGACGGCGACTACGAGGCGCGCAAGGGCTCGGGCATCGGCAAGGGCTCGATCACGGTGCACCCGGGCGGCCACGCGCACGGGCCTCAGCCCGGGGCGTCCGAGGCCTCGATCGGCGTCGAGTACTTCGACGAGCTCGCCGTCATGGTCGACACCTTCCGCCCGCTGGAGCTCGGCGAGGGCGGCCGGGCCGTCGACGACGGCGTCTACGCGCAGTCCTGGGACCGCGGGCGCGGCTGAGTCGCGGGCGGTCCCTATCCTTGGGGCCGTGTCGCTCGCACCCCTGACCGAGGAGGTCGTCCGCCCCGCCGAGGACGTCCTTTCCGACGTCCCGTGGGTGACCATCGTCTGGAACGACCCGGTCAACCTCATGTCGTACGTGACCTACGTGCTGCAGCAGCACTTCGGGTACGGGAGGGCCAAGGCCGAGAAGCTGATGATGCAGGTGCACACCGAGGGGCGGGCGGTCGTGGCCAACGGCACGCGCGAGGCGATGGAGGCCGACACCGAGGCGTTGCACGCCTACGGTCTCTGGGCGACCTTCCAGAAGGACGCCTGATGGCGAAGGCGTTCCGCCGCAGCGGTCGTGGAGCCGACCGCCGCTACGTCGCGACGCTGGACGCCGACGAGCGCGAGGTCGTCGCGACGGTCATGGACCAGGTGCACGACCTCCTCGAGCCGCCGGACGCGCCGGGCACCGGCGACGCCGCGTTCGACGACCTCGTGGCCGGCCTCGACCTCGGGGGCGGCCCGACCACACCCGCGGACGACGGCCCGCGTGACCCCGCCCTCGACCGGCTGCTGCCCCCGGCCCACCGAGAGGACCCCGAGGCCGCGCAGGAGTTCCGCCGGCTCACCGAGGGCGGCCTCCGCCACCGGAAGGCCAGCGCGCTCTCGGCCTCGGCCACGCTGCTGCGGCTCGAGGACCGGGTCACCCTCGACGCCGACCAGGCCCGTTCCTTCCTCACCGCGCTCACCGACGTGCGGCTCGTCCTCGGCGAGCGGCTCGGGCTGCGCACCGACGAGGACCTCGACCTCCTCGAGCAGGTGGCCGGCTCGCTCGCCGACGACGACCCCCTGCTCCACGCGCTCGCGCTCTACGACTTCCTCACCTGGCTCCAGGAGACCCTCGCCGACGCCCTCCTGCGGGGCTGACCGGGGACCCCGACGGTCTGGGTGCACGCCGGCGCCGCTCGGGTGTGACGCGCGTGACCGCTCCTCGGAGCGGTGCGCGTCGGCGTGCCCACCTACGCTGGGTCGGGTGACCGACTCACCGATCGGGGTGTTCGACTCCGGCTACGGCGGCCTGACCGTCATGCGGGCGATCCTCGACCAGCTGCCCCACGAGTCGGTCGCGTACTTCGGCGACACCGCCCGGGCCCCCTACGGCCCGCGCCCGATCGCCGAGACGCGGGAGTTCGCCCTCCAGTGCCTCGACCGCCTCGTCGACCACGGCGTCAAGGTCCTCGTCATCGCCTGCAACACCGCGAGCGCCGCGGTCCTGCACGACGCCCGTGAGCGGTACGACGTCCCGGTCGTCGAGGTTATCCGGCCCGCGGTGCGCCGCGCCGCCGCGGCGACCCGCAACGGCCGGGTGGCCGTCATCTCCACGACGGGCACCCACCAGTCCGGCGCCTACCTCGACGCCTTCGCGGCGGCGCCGCACCTGTCGGTCACGAGCACGCCGTGCCCGCGGTTCGTCGAGTTCGTCGAGGCCGGCGTCACCGGCGGTGACGAGCTCGTCGGGGTCGCCCACGGCTACCTCGACCCGTTGCACGACCGCGACGTCGACACCGTCGTCCTCGGCTGCACCCACTACCCGCTGCTCACCGGCGTCATCTCCTACGTCATGGGCGACGACGTGACGCTCGTGTCGTCGGCGGAGGAGACGGCCAAGGACGTCTACCGCGTCCTCGCCGACCGCGGCCTGCTGCGACCCGACGGCCTGCCCGAGCCGAGCCACGGCTTCACGACCACCGGCGACCCGGAGGAGTTCCGCCGGCTGGCCGTGCGCTTCCTCGGCGTCGGCACGAGCGTCGGGCCGGTGTTCCCGTCGCCGCCGCTCGTCCGGAAGGCGGTGCTCGCGTGAGGGTCACCGTCGTCGGCTGCTCGGGCTCCTTCCCCGGGCCGGAGTCCGCCGCGTCCTGCTACCTCGTCGAGGCCGAGCACGAGGGCCGCACCTGGCGCATCCTCCTCGACCTCGGCAGCGGGGCGCTCGGGCCGCTCCAGCGCCACGCCGACCCCACGTCGCTCGACGCCGTGCTGCTCAGCCACCTCCATCCCGACCACTGCGCCGACCTCCTCGGGCTCTACGTCCTGCGGCGCTACCGCCCGGACGGCCCGCTGCCCGCCAAGCTGGCGGTCCACGGCCCGGGGGTCGCGGCCGAGCGGCTCTCGCTGATGTACCACGGGCTCGAACCGGGCGGGATGCACGGCGAGTATGCCTTCGCGCCGGTCACCGACCGGGAGGCCTTCTCCGTCGGGCCGTTCCGGGTCACGCCGTTCGAGGTGGAGCACCCCGTCGAGGCGTACGGCTACCGGGTGGAGGCGGACGGCACGGTCCTCGCCTTCACCGGCGACACCGACGACTGCCCGAACCTCGACCCGCTGCTCGCCGGCGCCGACCTCGCCCTCCTCGACTCCGCGTTCGTCGACGGCCGTGACCACGCGCGTGGCATCCACCTGTCCGGCTCCCGGGCGGCGACCGCCGCGCGGCGGGCCGGGGGCGTCGGCCGGCTCGTCCTGACCCACGTGCCGGCGTGGAACGACCGCGAGCTCTGCCGCGCACAGGCCGCCGCGGTGTGGGGCGGCCCGGTCGAGGTGGCGGCGGCCGGCGAGGTCTACCAGGTGGGCGCACCCGCCGGCCCCCTCGACCGCGCGGCAGCGGTCCGGATGTTCGAGGAGTACCGCTCCGCGACACCGGGTCTGCCGGTGCAGGACGGCCTCGACGTCTCCTGGTTCGGCGACTCCCCGGGGCTCGCCGACGAGCTGCTCGCGTTCGTCCTCGGCGGCACCAAGCGGGCCACGGCCGGGCTGGTCGCGGAGTACGCGCACGAGGGGGAGCGGCTGCCGCGGGTCGGCGACCACTGGGTGGTCTGCGACGGGGCGGGGGCTCCCCGCGTCGTGCTGCGCACCACCGAGCTGCGGGTCGGGCCGCTCTCGAGCGTCGACGAGCAGTTCGCCTGGGACGAGGGGGAGTACGACCGCACCCTCGAGAGCTGGCTCGACGGCCACCGGCGGTTCTTCCGCCGGTCGTGCGAGCGCATCGGCCTCGAGTTCTCCGACGACCTCGAGGTGTGCTTCGAGCGCTTCCGGGTGGTCTGGCCGCCGGAGCACGCCGACGGCTGAGCCCGGCAACGCCGTCGCCGGTGGCGCGCTCCGCCGCCGGTGGCCGGGTGGTCCCGCTGCGCGGATAGCCTGACCGCATGACGCGACACGACGGACGGACCGCCGACCAGCTGCGCACGGTGCGGCTCACCCGCAACTGGCTCGACCACGCCGAGGGGAGCGTGCTCGTCGAGTTCGGCCGCACCCGGGTGCTGTGCGCCGCCTCCTTCACCGAGGGCGTGCCCCGCTGGCTCAAGGGCAAGGGCACCGGCTGGGTCACCGCGGAGTACGAGATGCTGCCGCGCTCGACGAACACCCGCAGCGACCGCGAGTCCCGCCGGGGCAAGGTCGGCGGGCGCACCCACGAGATCAGCCGGCTCGTCGGCCGCAGCCTGCGTGCCGTCATCGACACCTCCGCCCTCGGCGAGAACACGATCGTCCTCGACTGCGACGTCCTCCAGGCCGACGGCGGGACGCGCACCGCGGCGATCACCGGGGCCTACGTCGCGCTCGCCGACGCCGTCGCCGACGCCAGGGCGCGCGGCCTGCTCGCCGCCTCCGCCGAGCCGCTCACCGGCTCGATCGCGGCGGTGAGCGTCGGGGTCGTCGCGGGGGAGCCGGTCCTCGACCTCGACTACCCGGAGGACTCCACTGCCGAGACCGACATGAACGTCGTGATGACCGGCGACGGACGCTTCGTCGAGGTCCAGGGCACCGCCGAGGGCGCGCCGTTCGACCGTGAGCTCCTCGGCCGGCTGCTCGACCTCGCGACGAGCGGGTGCGCCGAGCTGACCCGGATGCAGGGCGCCGCCCTCGACGCGCCCGCCCGGGAGCGCGAGCTGTGACCCGGCGGCTCGTCCTCGCGACCCGCAACGAGCACAAGGTCCACGAGCTGCGGCAGATCCTCGCCGGGCTCGTCGACGAGCTCGACCTCGAGATCGTCTCGGCCGCCGAGGTCGACGGCCCGGACGTGCCCGAGACCGAGGTGACCTTCGCCGGCAACGCGCGGCTCAAGGCGGTGGCGCTCGCCGAGGCCACCGGGCTGCCGTCGGTGGCCGACGACTCCGGCCTCGCCGTCGAGGTGCTCGGCGGCTCGCCGGGGGTCTTCTCGGCGCGCTGGTCCGGGTCCCACGCGGGGGAGGGCGCGACCCGCGCCGAGACCGACCGCGCGAACCTGTCACTGCTCCTCGAGCAGGTCGCCGACGTCCCGGACGAGCACCGCGCCGCTGCGTTCGTCTGCGCCGCCGTGGTCGCGATGCCCGACGGCCGCGTCGACGGTGTCGAGGGCCGGGTGGAGGGGACGGTCGTGCGGGCGCCGCGGGGCACCAACGGCTTCGGCTACGACCCGGTCTTCGTCCCGACGGGTGACACGCGCACGCTCGCCGAGCACAGCGATGCGGAGAAGAACTCCATCAGCCACCGCGGCAACGCCTTCCGTGCCCTGGAGCCGGTGCTGCGCCGTCTGCTCACCGAGAACGCTCCCGGCTGACCGCGCCGGGACGGCGTGCCCGGCGGTGACGCCCACCGCCGACCCGCGGATACAGTGAGCCGGCGCGCGAGTGGCGGAACTGGCAGACGCGCCAGATTTAGGTTCTGGTGCCTTCGGGTGTGCGGGTTCGAGTCCCGCCTCGCGCACCGTGGCCGGCACCCCGGTGGGCCCGCCCCCGGCTGCGGGTCGGGTGAGCGCGGTAGGTTGACGGGACGGGCACGCCCATCCGCCCCCCGACGTCAGGAGACGAGGACATGAGTGCGAGGCTCGAGGCCGGCGACGCCGCCCCCGACTTCACCCTGCCGGACGACACCGGGAAGGACGTCACCCTGAGCGACCTGCGCGGACGCAAGGTCATCGTCTACTTCTACCCGGCCGCGATGACCCCCGGCTGCACGAAGCAGGCCTGCGACTTCAGCGAGTCCCTCGAGTCGCTGACCGCCGACGGCTACACCGTGCTCGGCATCTCCCCGGACTCGCCCGCGAAGCTCGCCCGCTTCCGCGAGAAGGAGCACCTGACGATCACGCTGCTCTCCGACGCCGACCGTTCCGTCATGGACGCCTGGGGCGCCTTCGGCGAGAAGAAGCTCTACGGCAAGACCGTCGAGGGCGTCATCCGCAGCACGGTCGTCGTCGCCGAGGACGGCACCGTGAGCCACGCCTGGTACAACGTCAAGGCCACCGGCCACGTCGCCAAGCTGCGCCGCGACCTCGGCCTCGGCGGAGGGGAGTGAGGATGAGCGACACCTCCATCGCCCGGCTCGAGGCCGAGGTCGTCGCGCGCCGGGAACGCCTGGCCCACACCGTCGACGAGCTCGTCGGCCGGGCCACCCCCAAGGCGATCTTCCAGCGCCAGAAGGAGGCCGCCCGCGCTCGGTTCGCCGACGTCGCCACGACACCCGAGGGCGAGCTGCGGGTCGAGCGGCTGGCCGCGGTCGTCGCGGTCGTCGCCGTGGTGGGCGGCATCGTCGCCTACCGGACGCTGCGCAAGCGCTGACGATGGCCGACCCGCGCGGCAGCCGCTCCCGGCTGCCCATCCGGATGCTCCACGACCGGGTGCTCGTCAGCCTCGAGGGGGAGCCGGGCGAACGGCGTTCGGGCGGCGGCATCGTCATCCCGGCCACCGCGAGCGTCGGCAAGCGGCTGTCGTGGGGTGCCGTCGTGGCCACCGGCCCGAACGTCCGGCAGGTCGAGACCGGGGACCGCGTCCTCTTCGACCCCGGGGACCGCGCGGAGGTCGAGATCGGCGCCAAGGACTACGTGCTGCTGCGCGAGAAGGACATCCACGCGGTGGCGGCGGAACGGGTCGAGGAGGGCTCGCCCGGGCTCTACCTCTGAGGCCGCCGGCCACGCGGCTGCAGCGGCCCGCGACCGGGTCCGGAGACGGGTGAGGCTCCCCGTGGACCGGGGAGCCTCGTGCTCGGTGAGCGGTGGTGCGCCATCAGGGACTCGAACCCCGAACCCGCTGATTAAGAGTCAGCTGCTCTGCCAATTGAGCTAATGGCGCGCGAGCCGAGACATTAGCAGCCGGTCGGCCTCCGCGTGAAATCGGCTCAGGCGTCCGGGGCCGCGTCCTCGTCGTCCCCGCCCCGGCCACCGCGGGCGAGCAGCCAGCCACCGCCCGCGAGGAGGAGCAGGAGGACGACGAGCCCGACCGGCAGCAGCCAGCTCGTGCCCGAGTCGGAGGCCTTACCGGTGGCTCCGGTGGTCGGGGTGCTCGACGGGGTCGGGGTGCTCGACGGCGTCGGGGTCTGCGACGGGGTCGGCGTCGTGCTCCCGCCCGTGGCCGCCGGTGTCGTGGGCGTCGTGGCTCCCTCGCCGGCACCGGCGCGCGTCGTCGTGAAGGTCAGGGTCCCGGAGACCGGGTGGCCGTCGACGCTGACCACGCGGAAGGTGACCGCGTGCTCGCCGGCGGCGAGGCCGCGGACGAGCCGTTGGGTGACCTTCGTGCCCTTCACCTGCGGCGCGCCGTCGGTCTCGGTCCCGCCGGGACCGGTGACCCGGACCTGGAGGAACTGCTCGTTGACGTCCTCGCTGAAGGTGAGGACGACCTGCTCCGCGGTCGGGACGGTGGCACCGTCCTCGGGGGAGGTCGAGACGAGCTGGGCGTGCGCCGGCAGGGCCGCCGAGGCGGGTCCGGCGAACACCGGGAGCGCCGACGCGACCAGCCCGATCGTCACGAGGGCGACGACGACGACGGTGACCACGACGGAGACCTTGCGCGAGAACATGTCCGCCATCCTCCCAGACCTCGAACGCGCGACAGCCCCGGTCGCAAGGACCGGGGCTGTCGGTGGGGTGAGTGACGGGACTTGAACCCGCGGCCCCCTGGACCACAACCAGGTGCTCTACCAGCTGAGCTACACCCACCACGGCGGGCGCAGGTCCCCTCGAGAGAGGCCGTGCGCCCGCAGCGCGGACCATCGTACCGGGTGCGCGGGGGTGCTCCCGACCACGCCCGTCGGGGGTGGGGTCGGGGCCAGGCCGAGAGGCCCGGACACTCAGGCGCCGGGGGCCTCGTGGTCGACGACGTGGCGCGAGGCGACCTCACGCAGCTCCTCGCTCGGGCGCCCGGGCGGGGCGACGAAGACGGCCTCGCGGTAGTAGCGCAGCTCGGCGATGGACTCGCGGATGTCGGCGAGGGCGCGGTGGCCCCCGGCCTTGGTCGGGGCGGAGAAGTACGCGCGCGGAAACCACCGACGCGAGAGCTCCTTGATCGAGGAGACGTCGATGATCCGGTAGTGCAGGTGGGACTCGAGGGCCGGCATGTCCCGGGCGAGGAAGGCCCGGTCGGTGGCGACGGTGTTGCCGCCGAGCGGTGCCTTGCCGGGCTCGGGGACCCACTCGCGCACGTACTCGAGGACCATCCGCTCGGCCTCCTCGAGCGCGACGCCGCCCTCGAGCTCGTCGAGCAGGCCGGAGGTGGTGTGCATGGCGCGGACGAAGTCGTTCATCTGCTCGAGGGCGGCCTCCGGCGGGCGGATGACGACGTCGACCCCGTCACCGAGCACGGTGAGGTCGAAGTCGGTGACCAAGGCGGCGACCTCGACGAGGGCGTCGGCCTCGAGCGAGAGGCCGGTCATCTCGCAGTCGATCCACACGATGCGGTCGGTGTGCGCGCGGTCGGTGGGCGGGGACATGCGGGCCATGCTAGGCCGAGGTGCGGTGGGGCGGGCGCGGTTGCGGGCAGTGCGGCTAGGGTGCGGCCCATGAGCGGGGAGCTGCGGACGGGTCCTGTCGCGGTGTCGCGCACCGACCCGACGACCCGTTCGGCCCTGCGCTCCTGGGTCGTCGCGGGCGTCGCCGGCGTCGGGTTCCTCATCGCGGCCCTCGTCGTCTCGGCCTACCTCGGGGCCACCTTCGGGGTCCAGACGGTGCTGCTGTCGCTCGCCGTGGCGCTCGTGCCGCTCGGCATCGTCATCCCGACGTTCCTCTGGCTCGACCGCTTCGAGTCCGAGCCCACCCGCTACCTCGTCGCGGCGTTCCTCTGGGGAGCGCTCGTGGCGGCGCTGCTCGCCGCGGTCTTCAACACCAGCGCCATCGTGGTGCTGCAGAGTGCCACCGACCCCGACGCCGCCCTCGAGACGACCGCCGTCCTCGTCGCGCCGGTGATCGAGGAGGCGCTCAAGGGCGGCTTCGTCCTCCTCGTGTGGTGGTTCCTGCGGCGCGAGTTCGACGGCGTGACCGACGGCATGGTCTACGCCGGGGTCACGGCGGCCGGCTTCGCCTTCACCGAGAACATCCAGTACCTCGCGCAGGCCTGGACCGACGGCGGCGGCGACGCCCTCACCGCGACCTTCGTCATGCGCTGCCTCCTCTCGCCGTTCGCCCACCCGATGTTCACCGTCCTCACCGGGGTGGGCGTCGGGGTCGCCGCGACGAGCCGCACGTGGGCGCCGCGGGTGCTCGCGCCGGTCGCCGGGTACCTGCTCGCGGTCGTCGCGCACGGGCTGTGGAACCTCGCCGCGGTCTCCGGCGGCACCGGCCTGGTCACCGTCTACCTCCTCGTCGAGGTGCCCGTCTTCCTCGCCTACGTCGCCTTCGTCGTCTGGGCCCGCGGCCGGGAGGGACGCCTCATCGGGCAGTTCCTGCGGCCGTACGCCGACGCCGGCTGGCTCACCCGCTCGGAGGTGTCGATGCTCTCGTCGATGGGTCGGCGCCGCGAGGCGCGGATGTGGGCCCGGGCCAACGCGGGCCCGCGCGGTCTCGCCGCCATGCGGGCCTTCCAGGACACCGCGAGCGAGCTGGCGCTGCTGCGTCGCCGGATGCACCACGACGCCGCGGACGCCCGGGCGCTCAGCCAGGAGCGCGAGCTGCTCGGGGCCCTGTCCGCGCGACGTGCCGAGTTCGTCGGGATGCCGGTCGCGTGAGCGGGTCGCGCGCGCTGGAGGCCGCCCGGACGATCGGCCCCGAGCTGGTCGCCCTGCGCCGGGCGCTGCACCGCATCCCCGAGGTCGGCCTGCACCTGCCGGACACCCAGGCGGCGGTGCTCGACGCGCTCGCCGGTCTCGACCTCGAGGTGACGACCGGCGAGGGGCTCTCGTCGGTCGTCGCCGTGCTGCGCGGCCGCGCGCCGCACGCGGGGGAGCGGCCGGTGGTCCTGCTCCGCGGCGACATGGACGCCCTGCCGGTCACCGAGGAGGTCGAGGTCGAGTACCGCTCGCAGCGGCCCGGGTCGATGCACGCCTGCGGCCACGACCTGCACGTCGCCGGGCTCGTCGGGGCGGCGCGCGTCCTGCACACGCTGCGCGACGAGCTCGTCGGCGACGTCGTGCTGATGTTCCAGCCGGCCGAGGAGGGCCCGGGCGGGGCGGAGCCGATGATCGCCGAGGGCCTGCTCGAGGCGGCCGGGCGCCGGGTCGACGCCGCGTACGCCGTCCACGTCTACTCCGCCGACCACCCGCGCGGGGTCTGGTTCGGCCGGCCCGGTCCCCTGATGGCCGCCGCGGACGAGCTGTTCGTCGACGTCCGCGGGGTCGGCGGACACGGGTCCGCGCCGGAGCGCGCCCAGGACCCCGTCCCGGTGGCCTGCGAGATCGTCCTCGCGTTCCAGAACGCGCTGACCCGGCAGTTCTCGATCTGGGACCCCGTCGTGCTGACGGTCGGGAAGATCGCCGCCGGGACGAAGGAGAACATCATCCCGGACGACGCGCGCATCGAGGCGACGCTGCGCACGTTCTCGGCGGAGCACCGCGCCAAGGCGCACGCGGTGTTCACGCGGCTCGCGGAGGGGGTCGCGGCGGCCCACGGACTGCGGGCCGAGGTGACGGTCGCGGGCGGCTACCCGGTGACGGTCAACGACCCGGTGGAGTTCGAGGTGGCGCGCGAGGTCGTCGTCGACCTCTTCGGCGCCGACCGGTGGGCGGACATGGCCGACCCGGAAGCCGGCTCGGAGGACATGTCCTTCGTGCTCGAGGAGGTCCCCGGCGCCTACCTCAACGTCTCGGCCTGCGCCCACGACGACCTTGCGCTCGCCGAGGACAACCACTCGCCGCGCGCCGCGTTCGACGACTCGGTCGTCCCCGACGTCGCCGCCGCCCTCGCCGAGATGGCGCTGCGCCGCTCCCGGATGCTCGCCGGCGGCTGAGCCCTGCCGCGCTCGGCCTGAGCGCCCCCGTCGGCGCTCTCACGTCGTTCGAGGCGCCTGTTGCTTCTGCCGGGGTCGCCCTCGTGCGCGACTCCGTCGCCGCACGCTGGCGCCCCCGGCAGGATCCGCCGTCTGCGCCACCTCGTTCCTCGGTGTCGCCTCCGGCTCCGGTCGTCCTGCCGGTGGCGCCGCGCTGATGCGCTCCGCGCATCCAGCGCTGGTGCCCCCGGCAGGACTCGAACCTGCGACCTCGAGATTAGAAGGCTCTTGCTCTATCCGGCTGAGCTACGGGGGCCGGGCGCCCCGTGGGACGCCGGGCCACAGTGTAGGAGGCGGCAGCCGCCGGGGACCTCAGCCGCCGAGCGGGCAGCGGGCGAGCACCTCGTGCCGCGGCCGGTGCCCCCGCTCGCGCGGCAGGTGCGACTGCACGACGGCGACCTCGTCGGCCACCCACCTCGGCCCCCGGTAGGTCTCGAGCACCCGCAGCCACCGCGTCGCGTCGACGGGGCGAGCGAAGCGACCCAGCGTGACGTGCGGGACGAACGGGCCTCCCTCCGGGGCTGCTCCGACGACCGCGCACGCCGACCGGACCGCCCGGGCGAGCGGCGGCAGCGCGCCGCCGTCGTCGACGCCGGCCCACAGCACCCGCGCCCGGGAGACGTCGGGGAAGCATCCGCCGCCCGCCACCGCGAGGGCGGCCGCCGGGTGCCGCGCCGCCGCCTCCGACACCGCCTCGATGAGCGGCTCGACGACCCGCTCGGGCGCCGCCTCGGCGAACGCGAGCGTGACGTGCCACTGCTCGGGTGCCGACCACCGCGGACCCTCGGTGTCGCGCCTCGGCTCGAGGAAGTCGTCGAGGTCCAGGACGACCTCGGCGGGGGGCAGGACGGCCACGAAGACGCGCACGGACGACATCATCGGCCCCGACGCCGGGGAATGCCGAGCGGGACACGGCGACCTCGTTACGATTCGGGGGTGGGTGCGGACCGTGACGTGGAGGCCGTGGTCGCCGCCGTCGAGGTCCTGCGGGAGGAGGTCGAGCAGGCGGCGCTGCCTCTCGACGTCCCCGGACGTCCCACCGCCGAGACCGCCCGCCGCCGGCTGCTCGACCAGCTCGACGACTACGTCCTGCCCCGCCTGCGCTCCCTCGACGCCCCGCTGCTCGCCGTCGTCGGCGGCTCGACCGGCGCCGGCAAGTCGACGCTCGTCAACTCCGTCGTCGGCGAGCGGGTGAGCCGTCCCGGCGTCCTGCGCCCGACGACCACCTCGCCCGTCCTCGTCCACCATCCCGAGGACCGGCACTGGTTCGAGGACGACCGCGTGCTGCCCGGCCTCGCCCGGGTCACCGGCCAGGACACCGGCGAGGACCAGCCGGGCACGGTGCGGCTCGCCGCCTCGGACACCCTGCCCGCCGGGCTCGCCCTGCTCGACGCCCCCGACATCGACTCGGTCGTCTCGGCCGACCGCGACCTCGCGACCCAGCTGCTCGGCGCCGCCGACCTCTGGCTCTTCGTGACGACCGCCGCCCGGTACGCCGACGCCGTGCCCTGGGACCTGCTGCGCACCGCCGCCGACCGCGGCACCGCCGTCGCCATCGTCCTCGACCGCGTGCCCCCCGAGGCCGTCGAGGAGATCCGCCCGCACCTCGCCGGGATGCTCCGCGACCAGGGCCTGCCGACGGCGCCGATCTTCACCGTGCCCGAGACCCCGCTCGACGACGACGGACGCCTGCCGGCCGCGACGTTCGCCCGGCTGCGGGCCTGGCTCGAGGCGCTCGCGGGCGACGCCCGGGCCCGCGACATCGTCGTCGGCCAGACGCTGCGCGGGGCGGTCGGGTCTCTGACCGCCCGGGCCGGCGAGCTCGTCGAGGCCAGCCGCGCCCAGGAGGAGGCGCGGGCCACCCTCGAGTCCGCCGCCACGGACGCCTTCGCGGCCGCCCACCGCCGGGTCGCCGACGGGATGACCGACGGCACGCTGCTGCGCGGCGAGGTGCTGGCCCGCTGGCAGGAGTTCGTCGGCACCGGGGAGTTCTTCCGGCAGGTCGAGTCGACGATCAGCCGCTGGCGCGACCGGCTCACGGCCGCCCTCAAGGGCAGCCCACCGCCGGCCGAGGGGCTCGGGCAGGCTTTGCACACCGGCGTCGCCGCCCTGCTGCTCGCCAACCTCGAGTCCGCCGCGTCCGACACCGCGCGCACCTGGCGTCGGCTCCCCGGCGGTCCCGACGTGCTCGCCGACGTCCCCGCGGTCGGCACCCGCAGCCCGGAGGACACCGCCGCGGTCGAGCGGCTGGTCCGCGACTGGCAGGGCGAGGTCCTCGAGCTGGTCCGCACCGAGGGCAAGGGACGGCGCACCAACGCCCGGGTGGCGGCCTACGGCGTCAACGCCATCGGCCTGTTCCTCATGCTCGTGGCGTTCGCCCAGACCGGTGGCCTCGTCGGTGCCGAGATCGGCATCGCCGGGGGCACGTCGGTGCTCGCCCAGCGCGTCCTCGAGGCGATCTTCGGCGACCAGGCCGTCCGGGACATGGCCGCCAAGGCCCGCCGCCGCCTTCTCGAGATGGCCGACGACCTGTACGCCCGCGAGCGCGCCACCTACACCGAGGCGCTCGCCGCCCACGCGGCGCCGGCCGACCAGGCCGACCGGCTCGAGGCGGCGGCGGCCGGGCTGCGGCGGGTGAGCCTGTGAGCCCCCTCGTCATGGGCACCGCCCGGGGGGCCGTCGTCTCCCCGGAACGCCTGGCCGCCGCCTCCGACGCCCTGGCCGCCGCCGTCGCCGCCGGGGGAGCGGAGCTGCCGTCGTCCGGGTCCGCCCGGGCCGGGCAGGTCGTCGCGAAGGTCGGTGAGCGCACCTCGCTCCTCGGCGGGCACACGGTCGTGGCCCTCGCCGGCGCCACCGGCAGCGGCAAGTCGTCGCTCTTCAACGCGCTCGTCGGCGCCGAGGTCGCGCGGGTCGGGGTGCGCCGGCCGACGACCTCGACCCCCACCGCGGCGGTCTGGGGCGGCGAGCCGGCCGGCGAGCTCCTCGACTGGCTCGGCGTCGGCTCCCGCCACCTCGTCGAGGGCGACGGACCCGGGGAGCACGTCGGCAGCCTCGACGGGCTCGTCCTCCTCGACCTCCCGGACGTGGACTCCCGCGAGACGCAGCACCGGGTCGAGGCGGAGCGGGTCCTCGAGCTCGTCGACCTCTTCGTCTGGGTCACCGACCCGCAGAAGTACGCCGACGCCCGGCTCCACGACGACCACGTCGCGACCCTCGCCGCCCACGAGGCGGTGACGATGGTCGTGCTCAACCAGGTCGACCGGCTCGCCGCCGAGGACGTGGACCGGTGTCGTGCCGATCTCGTGCGGCTGATGGAGCGCGACGGCGTGCCCGGGGCGACCGTGCTCGCGACGTCCGTCGCGAGCGGGGCAGGCCTCGACGAGCTGCGCCAGCGGCTGGCCAACGCCGTGGCGGGCCGGGAGATGGCCCGGGCGCGCCTCGCGGCCGACGTCCGTGCGGCCGCCGCCGCCCTCGCCGAGCACGTCGGCGCCGCGGAGCCGGTCGTCGACAGCGCCACGCGCACCGAGCTGCTCGAGGCGCTGGCCCGGGCGGCCGGCGTGCCGACGGTCGTCGACGCCGTCGTGCGCGACTACCGCCTCGACGCCGCCACCCACACCGGGTGGCCGCTGACCCGGTGGCTGCACCGCCTGCGGGCGCGCCCGCTGCGCCGGCTGCGGCTCGACGGCCGCGACGTCCGGGTCACCGAGTCCGACGTCCGCTCCGTGCTCGGCCGCTCGTCGCTCCCGCCGCCGTCACCGGCCGCGCGGGCCGCGGTCTCGCTCGCCACCCGGCGGGTCGCCGACCGCGCCGGCGCACCGCTGCCGGTGCCCTGGGCGGAGGCGGTCGAACGGGCCGCGACCCCGCCCGGTCCCGAGCTCGGCGACGCGCTCGACCAGGCCGTCGTCGGCACCTCGCTGCTGGCCCGGGCCCCGGCGTGGTGGCGGGTGGTGGGGGCCCTGCAGGTGCTCCTCGCCGGAACCGCCCTCGCCGGGCTGCTGTGGCTCTTCGCCTACGTCGTGGCGGGATGGCTGCAGCTCGACGCCCTCGCACCGGACCCGCCGACGGTGGGTGTGCTCCCGGTCCCGTTCGTGCTGCTCGCCGGCGGCCTCGTCCTCGGGCCGCTGCTCGCGCTGCTCGCGGCGTGGCTGGCGGCCGTCGGGGCGCGCCGGCGGGGTGCGGTCATGGACGCGCGGCTGCGCGCCGCCATCGAGACCGTCGCCGACGCCGAGATCCTCGCGCCCGTGCGCCGCGTCCTCGACCGGCACGCGGCCACCCGTGCCGCGCTGCGGCACGCCGCCGAGGTCTGACCGGGCGGCGTCGTCCACAGCGCGCCGACCCGTCCTCCGTCGTCCACAGGTCGCGCGGCGGCCGTTGTGCCGGGCCGGAGCGCTGACGAGGGTGGTCCCAGCGGTCCCCGAGCGGCGGGGGCCGGGGAGGAGCACACGATGTACGAGACCCACGTGACGGTGCAGGGGCGCCTCGTCGCCGACCCCGTCGTCAAGCAGGGCCGCCACGGGCCGTTTACGGTCTTCAGGGTGGCCCAGTCCGAGCGGCACCCCGACCGCGGCGAGCCCGGCCGGTGGACCGAGTCCGACCCGAGCTTCTACGACGTCTCCGTGTACCGGGGGATGGGCGAGAACGCCGTCCGGTCGCTGCGCAAGGGCCATCCGGTCGTCGTCCACGGCAAGCAGCGCATCCGGCAGTTCCGTCGCGACGACGGCTCCTTCGGCGCCGCCGTCGAGCTCGACGCCTACGCCCTGGGCCACGACCTGCGCTGGGGGGTCACCGCCTACACGCGCAACGGCGACCTCGCCCCCGCGCTGCCGGAGGCGGGCTCCGCGGCGGCGGCGTTCGGGGACCCGGAGCGCGACGCCTACGAGGTCGCGGGTCCGGGCCCGGTCCTGGGGGCGGAGCTCGCGGGCGCCGCGGCGGCGAACGGCCTGGCCCCCGCGGACACCGGTCCGCTCGTCCGCCCGGCCGAGGAGGACGCCGCCTGAGGCCGGGGCGGCCGACCGCCGCGGATTCGGGCGGGGGGTCGTGTCTCGTTACGCTGGCCCCATGCCCGAGTTCATCTACGTGATGTCGCGTGCCCGCAAGGCGCACGGCGACAAGGTCATCCTCGACGACGTCACGCTCTCGTTCCTGCCCGGCGCCAAGATCGGTGTCGTCGGCCCGAACGGCGCCGGCAAGTCCTCGGTCCTGAAGATCATGGCCGGTCTCGACCAGCCGTCCAACGGCGAGGCGCGCCTCACCCCGGGCTACTCGGTCGGCATCCTCATGCAGGAGCCCGAGCTCAACGAGGAGAAGACCGTCCTCGGCAACGTCGAGGAGGGCGCCGGCGAGATCAAGGCGAAGGTCGACCGGTACAACGCGATCAGCGCCGAGATGGCCGAGCCGGACGCCGACTTCGACGCGTTGATGGCCGAGATGGGCCAGCTCCAGGAGGCCATCGACGCCGCCGACGCGTGGGACCTCGACTCCCAGCTCGAGCAGGCGATGGACGCCCTGCGCTGCCCGCCGCCGGACGCCGACGTCACCGTGCTCTCCGGCGGTGAGCGCCGTCGGGTCGCCCTCTGCAAGCTGCTGCTCCAGAAGCCCGACCTGCTCCTCCTCGACGAGCCGACCAACCACCTCGACGCCGAGTCGGTCCTCTGGCTCGAGCAGCACCTCGCGGCCTACCACGGCGCCGTCGTCGCGGTGACCCACGACCGGTACTTCATGGACAACGTCGCCGAGTGGATCCTCGAGCTCGACCGCGGCCGGGCCTACCCGTACGAGGGCAACTACTCGACCTACCTCGAGAAGAAGCAGGCCCGCCTCGAGGTGCAGGGCAAGAAGGACGCCAAGCTCGCCAAGCGGCTGGCCGAGGAGCTCGAGTGGGTCCGCTCGAACGCCAAGGCGAAGCAGACCAAGTCCAAGGCCCGCCTCCAGCGCTACGAGGAGATGGCGGCCGAGGCCGACAGCACCCGCAAGCTCGACTTCGAGGAGATCCAGATCCCGCCGGGCCCGCGCCTCGGGAGCAAGGTCATCGAGGTCAAGGGCCTGCGCAAGGGCTTCGGCGAGCGCCTTCTCATCGACGACCTGTCGTTCACGCTGCCGCGCAACGGGATCGTCGGGGTCATCGGCCCGAACGGTGTCGGCAAGACCACGTTGTTCAAGACCATCGTCGGGCTCGAGGAGGCCGATGCCGGCACGGTCGACGTCGGCGAGACGGTGAAGATCTCCTACGTCGACCAGAGCCGCGGCGGCCTCGACCCGAACAAGAACCTCTGGGAGACCGTCTCCGGCGGCCACGACTACATCCAGGTCGGCCACGTCGAGATCCCGAGCCGGGCCTACGTCAGCCAGTTCGGCTTCAAGGGCCCCGACCAGCAGAAGAAGGCCGGTGTCCTCTCCGGAGGCGAGCGCAACCGGCTCAACCTCGCGCTGACCCTCAAGGAGGGCGGCAACCTGCTCCTCCTCGACGAGCCGACCAACGACCTCGACGTCGAGACCCTCGGTTCCCTCGAGAACGCGCTCCTCGACTTCCCGGGCTGCGCGGTGGTCATCAGCCACGACCGCTGGTTCCTCGACCGGGTCGCGACGCACATCCTCGCCTACGAGGGCGACGACGAGAACCCGGCGAAGTGGTACTGGTTCGAGGGCAACTTCGAGTCGTACGAGAAGAACAAGGTCGAGCGGCTCGGCGAGGACGCGGCCCGCCCGCACCGGGTGACCTACCGCAAGCTGACCCGCGACTGACCGCCCCGGAGGCCCCGTTGTCCACCACCCCTGCCGGGTCCGCCGCCGGGTCCACCGAGCGCCCGCCGCACCGGGTCTCCGTCGTCGTCCCCGTCTACCAGGGGTCCACGACGCTGCGGGGCCTCGTCGCCGAGATCGCGCCGCTGACCCGCGTCGCCACGTCCCCGGCCGGTCGGTCCTTCGTCGTCGAGGAGGTGCTCCTCGTCGACGACTGCGGTCCGGACTCCTCCGACGTCGTCATCCGCGCGCTGGCCGCCGAGCACGACTGGGTGCGTCCGGTGTGGCTGAGCCGCAACTTCGGCCAGCACGCGGCGACGCTCGCCGGCATCTCGGCCTCCGGTGGCGAGTGGGTCGTCACGATGGACGAGGACGGCCAGCACGACCCGGTGCACATCGGCACGCTGCTCGACGCGGCGATGACCGAGCAGGCCGACGTCGTCTACGCCCGGCCCTCGAACGCCCCGCCGCACGGGGCGCTGCGCAACGTCGCGTCCCGGTCGGCGAAGTGGCTCGTCGCCCGGATGGCCAAGGGGGCCCCGGCCGCGGACTTCAACAGCTACCGGCTCGTCGTCGGCGAGGTGGCCCGCTCGGTCGCCGCGTACGCCGGCCCCGGCATCTACCTCGACGTCGCCATCTCCTGGGTCGCGCGCCGCACGACGACCGCGCCGGTGCCGATGCGCGCCGAGGGTGGTCGGGCCTCGGGCTACGACCTGCGCCGGCTCGCCTCCCACTTCTGGCGGCTCGTCCTGTCCAGCGGCACGACGCCGCTGCGGCTGGTCAGCCTCGCCGGGGCCGCGGCCGTCGTCCTCGCGCCCGTCGTCGCGGTCGTCCTCCTCGTCGGTCGGACCGCCCGCTGGTGGGACGCCCCCGGATGGACCTCGACGATGGTGCTGCTCATGGCGGCAACCGGCGCCATCCTCTTCGCGCTCGGGGTCATCGCCGAGTACGTCGGGATGGCCGTCAACATGGCGATGGGCAAGCCGCTCTACCTGCCGGTCCGCGACCGCCGTGAGGGCCCGCTCGGGCGGGACGAGGAGTGAGCGAGCGGACGACCGGGCGGCCCCTCGCCTGGGTCGTCGGCTCGGGCGGGCTCGTCGGCCGGCACCTCGTGGCCGCCCTGCGCGCCCGCGGCGACGAGGTGATGACCTCCGCGGTGCCGTGGTCGGACGAGGCCGCCTCGGTCGAGGTGCTCCGCGCCGAGCACGAGCGCTTCGTCCGGGAGCGCGCCGGTCGCCCCTGGCTGCTCGCGTGGTGCGCGGGCGCCGGGGTGGTCGCCACCGGCGCCGACGCGCTGGCCGCCGAGCTGAGGGTCTTCGAGGCGTTCACCGCGCTGCTCGAGCCCGACCCGGACGGCCTCGGGGTCGTCGTGCTCGCCTCGTCCGCCGGCGGCCTCTACGCGGGCGCGACCTCGCCGCCCTTCACCGAGGACACCGAGCCCGCGCCGCTCGTGCCGTACGGCCGCACGAAGCTGGCGATGGAGGCGGCCCTCACTGAAGCGGTCTCGCGCACCGGGACCCGCGCGGTGCTGGCCCGGCTGGCCAACGTCTACGGTCCCGGCCAGACCCTCGGCAAGCCGCAGGGCCTGCTCTCGCAGCTGTGCCTCTCCGACGCCACGACGCGGCCCCTGCCGGTCTTCGTGTCGCTCGACACGATCCGCGACTACGTCTACGTCGTCGACGTCGCCCGGATGTTCCTGCGCTGCGCCGAGCTGGTCCGCGAGGAGCCGGCCGGGACGACGGTGACCAAGGTGGTCGCGTCCGGTCGCCCGGTCACCGTCGGCCACCTCGTCTCCGAGGCGCGCCGGGTGTTCCACCGGCCGCTGCGCACCGCGATGGCGCCCGGCGGCAGGGGCCAGGTGCTCGACCTGCGGCTGGGCTCGGTCCGCTGGCCCGAGGTCGACGCGCTCGCCGCCACGCCGCTCGTCGCCGGCCTCGCCGCGACAGCCGCCGACGTGCGCGCCCGGGTCACCTCCGGCGGCCCGCTCGACGGCTGACGCCGCCCGCGGGAGGCCGGTCAACCGAGCCGGGTCGCGCCAACGAACACCGAGGACCCGAACGGCAGGTCGGCCCGTCCGAGGAGGGCGTGGTCGAGCCGGCACATCGCCCGGAGCGTGGTGTTGAGCGCCCGCGGCACGCGTGGCACCTCGACGATGTCGTGCGGGCCGGACACCCGTCGCCGGGAGACCCGACGGGCGGCCCGCTCGGCGACGAACAGCGGGAAGACGGTGGCGAACCCGTAGGTGGCGCGCTCGACCCGGAAGCCGGCGCGCTCCAGGGCGGCCGTCGCGCGACGGCGCGTGTAGCGGCGGTGGTGGCCGTTGGCGACGTCGAAGTCGGTCCAGGCCCAGGTGTACGCGGGCACCGACATGAGGAAGCGGCCGCCCGGCCGCAGCACCCGGTGGACCTCCGCGAGCGCCTCGGCCTCGGGGTCGCAGTGCTCGATGACGTCGAACGCCGCGACGGCGTCGAACGAGGCGTCGGCGAAGGGCAGCGCGAGGGCCGAGCCGCAGACGCCGTCGGCGTCGAGGCCGCGCGGGTCGATGTCGAGGGACGCGGTGCGCCCGACCGCCTCACGGAACCAGCCGGCACTCGGACCGTCGGCGCTGCCGAGGTCGAGCGCGGTGTCGGCGCCCTCGACGAGGTCGCGCAGCGCCTGCTCGAGGAGGTCCGCGCGCGCGACGTACCACCAGTAGTCGGGCGCGGCGATCGACGGCGACCCACCGTGTCCGTGCTCAGTCACCGCGACAGGCTACCCGCCGGGCGGGGTGGTCCCTCAGGCCCGGCCGCCCGCGAGACGAACCGCGAGGTCGCCGTAGGTCCGCTCGACCATCTCGGGGGTGCGCCGGCCTCCCGGGACGTACCAGCGGGCGACGTCGATGGCCATCGAGAGCAGGGCGAGCGCGGTGGCCGGCACGTCCTCGACGTCGAGCTCGCCGGACTCGACGCCGTCGCGCAGGACGTCGGCCACGACGCGGTCGATGTCCTTGCGCAGGTCGATGACCGCGGACTGGTGCTCGGTCGACAGGTGCCGGAACTCGAACTGGACGATCCGGCCGAGCTGGTGGTGCTCGGCGTGCCACCGGGAGAACCCGCCGACGATGGCGCGCAGTGCCTCGGTCGGGGACGCAGCGTCGGCCGCCGCCTCGACGAGGAGGTCGCGGGCCCGGGCGTGCCCGCGCCGGCTGATCTCGAAGAGGAGGACCTCCTTGGAGGCGAAGTGCACGTAGACACCGGCGGGGGAGAGGCCGGCGCGCGAGGCGATGTCGCGGGTCGTCGTCGCAGGGAAGCCGTGCTCGGCGAAGGCGTCGGCGGCCGCGAGCATGATCCGGGTCGCCGTGTCGCCGACGTCGGTGGCGCCGCCGGGGCGGCCACCCTCGGGCGCGAGCGCGGCGAGGACGGCGGTCTCGGTGAGCGGCGTGGTGCTGGGCACGGTTGACAGCATGCCGTACCCAAGCGAGACTAAGCAAGCGCTTAGTCACGGTGGCGTGCCGCCGCCGTCCACCCACCGAGCCGAGGAGCCGCATGCCCCGCAACGTCTACGCCGCCGAGCACGAGGACTTCCGTGCGTCCGTCCAGGAGTTCGTCTCCCGGACGCTCGAGCCCCGCGCCGAGCAGATGCTCGAGGTCAAGTCGGTCGAGCGCGACCTGTGGAAGGAGGCCGGCAAGCAGGGCCTCTTCGGCCTCGACATCCCCGAGGAGTTCGGGGGGATGGGCGCCGAGGACTACCGCTTCAACGCGATCGCCGCCGAGGTCATCGCCGGCTTCAACTTCGCGGTGTCGTCCTGCTTCGGCATCCACTCCGACGTCTGCCCGCCGTACATCGTCGACCTCGGCACCCAGGAGCAGAAGGAGCGCTGGCTGCCCGGGATGGCCAACGGCGAGCTCATCGCGGCCATCGCGATGACCGAGCCCTCCGGCGGTTCCGACCTCGCCGCGCTGAAGACCACGGCCGTCCGCGACGGCGAGGACTGGGTGCTCAACGGGTCCAAGACCTTCATCACCAACGGCTACCAGGCCGACCTCGTCATCGTCGCGGTCCGCACCGACCCGAGCAAGGGCGCCAAGGGCATCACCCTGCTCGTCGTCGAGGAGGGGATGGAGGGCTTCACCCGCGGCCGCAAGCTCGACAAGGTCGGGCAGGAGGAGGCCGACACCTCCGAGCTGTTCTTCGAGGACGTCCGCGTCCCCGACGCCAACCGGCTGGGCGAGGAGGGCATGGGCTTCGTCGCGATGATGCAGCGCCTGCCGCAGGAGCGCATCGGCGCCGCCGTGGCCAACACCGCGCACGCCTTCCAGATCTTCCGGGAGACCGTCGAGTACACCAAGGAGCGCAAGGCCTTCGGCCAGCCGGTCGGCTCGTTCCAGCACAACAAGTTCAAGATGGCCGAGCTGCTGACCAAGCTCGAGGTCACCCAGGCCTACGTCGACGACTGCGTCGCCGCGCACGCCGAGGGGAAGCTGACGCCGGTCGACGCCGCGAAGGCGAAGTGGTTCTCGGCGCAGGTGCAGAACGAGGTGCTCGACGAGTGCGTCCAGCTGCACGGCGGCTACGGGTTCATGAACGAGTACCGCGTCGCCCGGGCCTGGCGCGACGCCCGCGTCTCGAAGATCTGGGCCGGCTCGAACGAGATCATGAAGGAGCTCATCGGCCGCGACCTCGGCCTCTGAGCCCGCCCGCCGGGCGCCGCGTGTGACACCGTGGGGCGATGACGCCCCGCAGCTCGCACGAGATGCCCGGCTGGCTCCGCGTCGTCTTCGCGGCGCCGCACCCCCTGTACGACCGCGGACTCGGGTGGCTGCTCGGCGGCCGGTTCGTGCGGGTGTCGCACGTCGGCCGGCGCAGCGGGCGCCCGTACCGCACCGTCCTCGAGGTGCTCGAGCACGACCGGCGCACCGGCGCCGTGACCGTCGTGTCGGGTTTCGGTCGCGGCGCGGACTGGTTCCGCAACGTCACCTCGGGCGCTCCCGTGGGGGTCGACCTCGGCCACGGGCCGCGGCGCGCCGACTTCGAGGTGCTCCCGGTCGGGGAGGCCGTCGCCGTCCTCGCGCGCTACGAGCACCGCAACCGGTTCGCGGCCCCGGTCGTGCGGCGGGCACTGTCCGCGCTCACCGGCTGGGAGTACCGCGGCACCGACGCCGACCGCCGACGCCTCGCCGAGGAGCTGCCGATGGTGCGGCTCACCCCGGCTCGGGAGTCTCAGTCGAGCGGGCCGCCGGCGACGTAGACGACCTGGCCGGAGACGAACCCGGCCTCCTCGGAGACGAGGAACGAGATGGTCGCGGCGATGTCCTCGGGCTGCCCGACCCGCGCGACGGGGATCTGGGCGGCGGTGTGCGTGAGGAAGTCCTCGAACGAGACCTTGAGCCGCTCGGCGGTCGCCCGCGTCATGTCGGTCTCGATGAAGCCGGGCGCGACCGCGTTGGCCGTGACGCCGAACTTGCCGAGCTCGATGGCGAGGGTCTTGGTGAACCCCTGGAGCCCCGCCTTCGCGGCCGAGTAGTTGGCCTGCCCGCGGTTGCCCTGCGCCGACGAGGACGAGAGGTTGACGATCCGGCCGTAGCGCTGCTCGGTCATGTGCGCCTGGCACGCCCTCGTCATGAGGAAGGCCCCCTTGAGGTGGACCGACATCACGGCGTCCCAGTCGGCCTCGGTCATCTTGAAGAGGAGGTTGTCCCGGATGATCCCGGCGTTGTTGACGAGCACGACCGGCGGCCCGAGCTCGGCGGCCACGCGGGCGACCCCGGCCTCGACCGCCGCGGCGTCCGAGACGTCGACGCCGACCCCGAGGGCCCGGCCCCCGGCGTCGCGGATGCGGCCGGCGACCTCCTCGCAGGCGGCCTCGTCGAGGTCGAGCACGGCCACGGCGAAGCCGTCGCGGGCCAGCCGCTCGGCGGTGGCGGCCCCGATGCCGCGGGCGGCTCCGGTGACGACGGCGACTCGCTGGTCGGACATGGGGCTGCTCCTCGGCGCTCTGGGGTGGGTCGGTCCCGACAGTAGCCGAGCCGTGGCCGGCGCCGACCGGGCCTGCACCGGTGCGTCCCGGGTCGGACGCAGTGGTCCGAGGGCCCGCGCCCGGCGGGTAGGTTGGGACCCTGCGTCGGCCCGGTGGCCGCGCGACGCCGGCAGCGTGGCTGGCCTGCAGAGACACCCCACGGAAGGCATGCAGTGGAGATCTGGCCCGGGACGGCGTACCCCTTGGGCGCCACGTACGACGGCAGTGGCGTCAACTTCGCGCTGTTCAGCGAGGTGGCCGAGCGCGTCGAGCTGTGCCTCGTCGACGACGACGGCACCGAGACCCGCCTCGACCTGCCCGAGACCGACGGCTTCGTCTGGCACGGCCACGTCCCCGGGATGCAGCCCGGCCAGCGCTACGGCTACCGCGTCCACGGACCGTACGACCCCGAGAACGGGCACCGCTGCGACCCGAGCAAGCTCCTCCTCGACCCGTACGCGAAGGCCGTCGAGGGGCAGGTCGACAACGACCCCTCGCTCTTCTCGTACGACTTCGACGACCCGACCGAGCGCAACACCGACGACAGCCTCGGGAAGACGATGCTCTCGGTCGTCATCAACCCCTACTTCGACTGGGGGCACGACCGGCCGCCGCGGCACGAGTACCACGAGAGCGTCATCTACGAGGCCCACGTGCGCGGCCTGACGATGACCCACCCGGAGATCCCCGAGGAGGTCCGCGGCACCTACGCGGCGATCGCCCACCCCGCGGTCATCGAGCACCTCACCGACCTCGGCGTCACGGCCCTCGAGCTGATGCCCGTGCACCAGTTCGTCCAGGACACCTCGCTGCAGGCCAAGGGCCTGACCAACTACTGGGGCTACAACACGATCGGCTTCCTCGCGCCGCACAACGCCTACGCCCGCTCGGACCGCGGCGAGCAGGTCACCGAGTTCAAGGCGATGGTCAAGGCGCTGCACGAGGCGGACATCGAGGTCATCCTCGACGTCGTCTACAACCACACCGCCGAGGGCAACGAGATGGGCCCGACGATCTGCTTCCGGGGCATCGACAACGCCGCGTACTACCGGCTCGTCGACGACGCCAAGGAGCACTACTACGACACGACGGGCACCGGCAACAGCCTGCTCATGCGCAACCCGCACGTGCTCCAGCTCATCATGGACAGCCTGCGGTACTGGGTCACCGAGATGCACGTCGACGGCTTCCGCTTCGACCTCGCGGCCACCCTGGCCCGCCAGTTCCACGAGGTCGACAAGCTGAGCGCGTTCTTCGACCTCATCCAGCAGGACCCCGTGATCAGCCAGGTCAAGCTCATCGCCGAGCCCTGGGACATCGGCGAGGGTGGCTACCAGGTCGGCGGGTTCCCGCCGCTGTGGACGGAGTGGAACGGCAAGTACCGCGACACCGTCCGGGACTTCTGGCGCGGTGAACCGGGGTCGCTCGGGGAGTTCGCGTCCCGCATCACCGGCTCCTCCGACCTCTACGAGCACAGCGGTCGCAAGCCGATCGCGAGCATCAACTTCGTCACCGCCCACGACGGCTTCACGCTGCGCGACCTGGTGTCCTACAACGAGAAGCACAACGAGGCCAACGGCGAGGACGGCCGCGACGGCGAGGGCCACAACCGGTCGTGGAACTGCGGTGTCGAGGGCGAGACCGAGGACGCGGAGGTCCTCGCCCTGCGAGCCCGCCAGCAGCGCAACTTCCTCGCGACCCTCCTGCTCAGCCAGGGCGTGCCGATGATCGCGCACGGCGACGAGATCGGCCGCACCCAGGGCGGCAACAACAACGTGTACTGCCAGGACAACGAGATCTCGTGGGTCGACTGGGACCTCACCGAGGACCAGCGCGACCTCCTCGCGTTCACCGCGGCCCTGACCCGGCTGCGTCGCGAGCACCCGGTCTTCCGGCGGCGCCGGTTCTTCGCGGGCAGCGCCGACCACGGCGGGCAGTCCGAGCTCGGCGACATCGCGTGGTTCCAGCCGAGCGGCGAGCCGATGGCCGAGGACGACTGGGCCGACGGCCAGGCCCGGATGATGACCGTCTTCCTCAACGGCGAGGCCATCCCCGGCCCGGACACCCGCGGGCGGCGGCTCGTCGACGACGACTTCCTCGTCCTCTTCAACGCCGACCACGAGGACCACGACTTCGCCCTCCCCGCCAAGGAGTGGGGCGAGCGGTGGTGCACCGAGGTCGACACCGCCGCCGACCACGTCGAGCCCGAGTGGCACGACGCCGGCTCGACCCTCACGGTCACCGCCCGCTCGGTCGTCGTGCTGCGCGACCCGCGCGAGACCCCGACCGCGGCGTCCGGAGCGGCCGGCGCGACGAGGAGCTGACGCCCGTGGTGGCCCACCGACCCGACCCCGCCCGCGTCGTCCCGACGGCGACCTACCGCCTGCAGGTGCACGGCGGCTTCACCTTCGACGACGCCGCCGTGCAGGTGCCCTACCTCGCCTCGCTCGGGGTCTCGCACGTCTACCTGTCCCCGGTGCTCCAGGCCGCGCCGGGCTCGACGCACGGCTACGACGTCCTCGACCACACCCGCATCAGCGAGGAGGCCGGCGGTCGCGAAGCCTTCGACCGGCTCGTGGCGGCCTGTCGCGAGGCGGGGCTCGGGGTCGTCGTCGACGTCGTGCCGAACCACATGGCCGTCCCCTCGCCGGAGCACCTCAACGCGCCGTTCTGGTCGCTGCTGCGCGAGGGCCGGCGCTCGCCGTACGCCGGCTGGTTCGACGTCGACTGGGTGGCCGAGGACGACCGCATCCTCATGCCGGTCCTCGGCGACGCCCTCGGGGAGGTCCTCGGGCGGGGCGAGCTGGTGCTCGCCGACGACGGCGGCCCGAGCGGCACCGAGCACGTCCTGCGCTACTACGACCACGAGTTCCCCGTGGCGCCCGGCACCGAGGAGCTGCCCCTCGCCGAGCTCGTCGAGAGCCAGGCCTACCGGCTCACCAGCTGGCGCGAGGGGGAGGCGCTCAACTACCGGCGCTTCTTCGACGTCACCACGCTCGTCGCGGTCCGGGTCGAGGACCCGGTCGTCTTCACCGCGACCCACGCGCTGCTCCTGGCCCTCCACGGCCACGGCCAGGTCGACGGCTTCCGCATCGACCACCCGGACGGCCTCGCCGACCCCGGCGGCTACCTCGAGCGGCTCGCCGAGGCCACCGGCGACGCGTGGGTCGTCGTCGAGAAGATCCTCGAGGGGCCGGAGCGCCTGCCCGACGCCTGGCGCTGCGCCGGCACGACCGGCTACGACGCGCTGCTGCGGGTCCAGCAGGTGCTGACCCCACCCGACGCCACCGGCACCCTCGACCGGCTGTGGGCCGAGGTCGCACCCGGCGAGGCCTCCCTCGAGGCGGTCGTCGAGCAGAGCAAGCGGCTGGTCGTCGACGACGTGCAGGCCGCCGAGGTCGACCGCCTGATGCGGCTGGCCCGGCGCATCGTGCCGGACGCCGACGCCGCGGCGCTGCGCCGGGCGCTGGAGGCCCTGCTCGTCTCGATGGACCGCTACCGTGCCTACGTCGTGCCCGGCCGCGGGGTCGACCCCGAGCAGGCCGCGGTCGTCGACTCGGCGGCGGCCCGGGCGCGGGCGCTGCTCGCACCGAGCGACGAGGACGCCCTCGACCTCGTCGTCCGTCTCGTCCTCGACCGCGGCGTGCCCGAGGCGGTCCCGGACACCGGCCGCGTCGCCGACGAGCTGCGGGTGCGCTTCCAGCAGACCTGCGGCCCGGTGATGGCCAAGGGCATCGAGGACACCGCGTTCTACCGGTGGTTCCGCCTCGCCGGCGCCAACGAGGTGGGCGGCCACCCCGAGGTGCTCTCCGCGGAGGTCGACGAGTTCCACGCCTGGTGCGCCGTGCAGCAGGCCGAGTGGCCGACGTCGATGACCACGCTCACGACGCACGACACCAAGCGCTCCGAGGACACCCGGGCCCGGCTCATGGTCCTCGCCGAGGACGCCGAGGGCTGGGCGGCGTGGCTGGAGCGGGCTCGCGAGCTCGCCGCGCCGCACCGCACCCCGCGCGTCGACGCCCCGACCGAGTACCTCGTGTGGCAGACGCTCGTCGGCACCTGGCCGATCTCGGGCGCCCGGCTCGAGGCCTACCTGCTCAAGGCGGTGCGCGAGGCCAAGGTGCACACCGCGTGGGTCGACGGTGACGAGGAGTACGAGGGCGAGGTCGTCGCCTTCGCCCGCGCGATCGGCCGCGACACCGCGGTCCACGCGCACCTCGACGCGTGGACGGCGCCGCACGAGCCGGCGACCCGGGCCAACATCCTCGGCCAGAAGCTCCTCCAGCTGACCATGCCGGGGGTGCCGGACGTCTTCCAGGGCTGCGAGATCGGGCGGCTGGCCCTCGTCGACCCGGACAACCGCCGCCCGGTCGACTGGGCCGACCGGGCGCTGCGGCTCTCCCGCGTCCTCGACGACGAGCCGACCTTCGACCTCGACGACGAGAAGATCCGGCTCACCGCGCTGGCCCTGCGGCTGCGGCGCGAGCACCCGGGCTGGTTCGTCGGCGAGGAGGCCACCTACCTCCCCTGGGAGACCGGCACCGGGCACGCCCTGGCCTTCGCCCGCGGGGACTCCGCCGGTCCGCGGGTGCTCACTGTCGTCACCCGCGCCGCGGGTCGGCTCGCGCAGGCCGGCGGCTTCGGCGACGCGTCGCTCGAGGTGCCCGAGGGGGAGTGGGTCGAGGTGCTCGCCGGGCAGCCGGTGGCCGGGGGTGCCGTCCCGTTGGCCGTGCTGCTCGCCGACCACCCGGTCGCCCTCCTCGTGCGGCAGGACGCCGGATGACCCCACGCAGCCTCGAGGTCTGGGCTCCGCGCGTCGAGCGCGTCGACGTCGAGTGGGCCGACCCGGGAGGGGCGCCCCGCCGCGACCCGATGCTCGCCGCCGCCGGCGGCTGGTGGCGCGTCGACCTGCCCGGCGACGTCGCGGGTCCGGTCGACTACGCCTTCGTGCTCGACGGCGAGGAGCCGGCCCTCCCCGACCCGCGCAGCGCGTGGCAGCCGGGCACCGTGCACGGCCCGAGCCGCACCGTCGACACCGCGGCGTTCCCGTGGACCGACGACGCGTGGAGCGGCGTGCGCCACGGCGCCGGCAGCCTCGGCGCGGTGTTCTACGAGCTGCACGTCGGCACCTTCACCCCCGAGGGCACCTTCGACGCCGCGGTCGGGCGCCTCGAGCACCTCGTGGCCCTCGGGGTCGACGTCGTCGAGGTGATGCCGGTCGCCGCGTTCCCCACCGACCGCGGCTGGGGGTACGACGGCGTCGGGCTGTACGCCGTGCAGGACGCCTACGGCGGCCCGGCGGCCTTCGCCCGGTTCGTCGACGCCTGTCACGCCCGCGGGCTCGGCGTCTGCCTCGACGTCGTCCACAACCACCTCGGGGCGAGCGGCAACTACCTCGCCCGCTTCGGGCCGTACTTCACCGAGGCGCACGAGACGCCGTGGGGTCCCGCGGTCAACCTCGACCACGAGGGCTCGGCGGAGGTGCGCCGCTTCCTCGTCGACAGCGCCCTGCGGTGGTTGCGCGACTTCCACGTCGACGCGCTGCGCCTCGACGCCGTCCACGAGCTCAAGGACGACTCTCCGCGCCACTACCTCGCCGAGCTGTCCGACACCGTGGCCGCACTCGCCACCGAGCTCGGCCGGCCCCTCGACCTCGTCGCCGAGTCCGACCTCAACGACCCGGTGATGGTCACGCCGACGGCCGGCGGGGGCCGCGGGATGACGGCGCAGTGGGACGACGACGTGCACCACGCCCTCCACGTCACGCTGACCGGCGAGACCCAGGGCTACTACGCGGACTTCGCGGGCGCCCCGGGCTCCCCGGAGCAGGGGCCCCTCGCCGTCCTCGCGAAGGTGCTCACCCGCGGGTTCCTCCACGACGGCACGCGGTCCTCGTTCCGCGGCCGCGACTGGGGCGCCCCCGTCGACCGCGAGCACCTCGACGCCCGGCGCTTGCTCGGGTACCTGCAGACGCACGACCAGGTCGGCAACCGCGCTGCCGGAGAACGGATCTCTGCCCTCGTCACCGACCCCGCGCTCCAGGCCGCCGGCGCCGCCCTCTACCTCCTGGCGCCGACCACCCCGATGCTCTTCATGGGGGAGGAGTGGGCCGCCTCGACCCCGTGGCAGTTCTTCACGAGCTTCGCCGAGGACTGGCTCGCCGACGCCGTGCGCGACGGGCGTCGCGCCGAGTTCGGGTCGCACGGCTGGTCCGCCGACGCCGTCCCCGACCCACAGGACCCCGCCACCCGCGACCGCTCCGTCCTGCGCTGGACCGAGGTCGAGGAGGCCGACCACGCGCGGATGCTCCGGTGGTACACCGACCTCGTCGCGCTGCGCCGCCGCCTCCTCGGGTCCGGGCCCACCCGGTTCGCCGACGTCGAGGTGACCTACGACGAGGACGCGCGCTGGCTCGTCGTGCGCCACCGCCCGGCGGGCCGGTCCGGCCACGCCGTCGTCGCGGTCCTCGGCGAGGACGGCGCGTCGGTGCCCGTGGGGGCCGGCGAGGTACTCCTCACGTGGGATTCCGACGGAGCCGGACTCGACGCCGGGACGATCTCACATCGTTGTCGATCCGTGTCCGTCGTCGGTCTCGAGGGTCCCTGAACGGCCGTTAGGGTGCCCGGGGGCGGACCGACCGCCCCGGGGAGGAGTACGCGGTCGTGGGCGGTGCGCACCTGCTCCGCCGGCGCTTGGGGGCCCACCCCGTCGCGGTCGCCGCGATCGTCGTCTCCGTCCTCGCCTCACTCGTCGTCGTCACCGCCCTCCAGCTCCTCTCGGCGCGGATCACCGACTCCGGCGTGCGCTCCGGCCTCGACGTCCCGGCCGCCGACCGCTCGCTCTTGCTCACCGCCTCGGTGCGTCCGGGTGACCTCGCCGCCGCCGACGCCGCCTTCCGCTCGGCCGTCGCCCGGCTGCCGCAGCCGCGGGTCACCCGGGTCGGCACCGCGACGACGCGGTCGATGCCCGGCCGGGCCGGCACCGACCGGGCCCTGCTCGCCGACGTCGACGGCCTCGAGGCGGCCACCGAGCTGACCGCCGGCGCGTGGCCGGGGCGCCCGGACGACGCCGCCGCGGCCGGGCGCGGTCGGGTGCCGGTCGCGCTGCCCGAGTCCGCGGCCACCGCCCTCGGGGTGCGGGTCGGCTCCACGCTCCCGCTCGCCGACCTCGTCGACGCGACGAAGCCGAGGGTGACGGTCGAGGTCGTCGGGCTGTTCCGCCCGCGTGCCGCCGACGACGCGCTGTGGGCCGACCTGCCCCTGGGACTCGACGGGGTCACGGAGTCCGACTTCACCACCTACGGCCCGTTCGTCGTGGCCCCGGGCACCTTCGACGGGCCGCTCGTCGGCACCTCGAGCGTCACCTGGCGCGCGGTCCCCGACCTGACGGGCGTCAGCGCCGCCGATGTCGGGGCGCTGGCCCGGACCACCGACGAGGTCGTCACCGGGCTGCGCGTCGGCGTCGGGCTCCCCGCGGTCGAAGGGGTACCGGAGACGGCGCGCCCCGCGACCGTGCCGGTCGAGAACGCCCGGGTGGCGACCGGGCTGCCGGCCCTGCTCGACGCCGCCGGCCTCGTGGGCGACCGCGTGCGCGTCGCGCTGCTCACGCCGACCGTCCTCCTCGGCCTGCTCGGCGGGGTCGCGCTCGTCGGCGCGGCCGCCCTCCTCGCCTCGCTGCGGGTCGGCGAGACCCGGCTGCTGCGCACCCGGGGTGCCTCGACCAGCCGCCTCGCGGCGCTCGCTCTCGGGGACGCCGTCGTCGTCGCGGCGGTGGGGCTCGTCGGCGCGGTCTTCGCCGCCCCGGCGCTGGCCCATCTCGTGGCCGGGGAGCCGGGACCCGCGTGGAGCACCGCCTCGCTGGGGGACGCGGTCCTGTGGCGCACGGCGGTCCCACTGGCCGGCCTCGCCGTCGCCGTGACGGTCGCGACGACCCTCGGCGTCGGGCGCTCGCGCGAGGGGGGCCGGACGCGGCCGGCGGCGCTCCGGCTCGCCGCCGGCTCCGGTCTCGACCTCGTGCTCGTCGTGCTCGGTGTCCTCGCGGCGGTCCAGCTGCGGCGCTACGACGCCGCCGGCGACACGACCGTCGACCCCGTGACGACCGTCGCACCCGCACTCGTCGTGGCCGGCCTCGCGGTCCTCTGCCTGCGCCTGCTCCCCGTGCTGGCGCGCGTCGTCTCGCGGTGGGGTGCAGGGCGGCCGGGGCTCGACGCCGCCTGGGGTGGATGGCAGTTCGCCCGGCGGGTCGCCGGCCAGGGTGGCACGCTGCTCCTCGTCCTGCTCGCCGCCGGGATGGGCACGATCGCCCTCGGCCACTCCGCGACCGTGGACCGCGCGGTCGCCGACCAGTCGGCCTTCGACACCGGTGCCCCGCTGCGGGTGGTCCGTGAGGTGGCCGGGCCCGGTTCGGCCGCCACCGGGGCGCTCGTCGACCGCGCGTCCGGCGACCCCCGGGCGGTGACCCCGGTGTGGCGCGGCAGCGTCGACCTCGGCGGCACCGAGGGCGTCACGGTCCTCGGGGTCGACGCCGACGCGGCCCGACGGGTCCTCGACCCCCGGCCCGACACCCTCGACGCGCCGTGGTCGCAGGTCGCCGGCCGGCTCGTCGCGCAGCGCGACCTCGGCGGCGGCGTCGAGCTGCCCGGCTCGCCGCGCGCGGTGCAGGTCACCGTCTCGGTGGCCACCGGGTCACCGCTCGGGGCCGACGGCTTCGCGGGGTCGCTGCGCGTGCGCGACGCGCGAGGCTTCGTCAGCGCGGTGCCGCTCGGGCTGGTCTCGACGACGTCGCGGACGCTCACCGCCGACCTGTCCGGGCTCGGGCTGGCCGCACCGGTGTCGGTCGTCGGCGTCTCGGTGCCGCTGCCCGACTACGTGTACTACTTCCTGCCCGAGCCGTCGTTCGCCCTGCACGTCACGGGGCTGTCGGCCGACGGGCGCACCGTGCCCGTGCCGAGCGACTTCCGCGACGACTCCGACCGGCTCGGCCTGTGGTGGGCGGCGCCGGCCGGGAAGCGCGCGAGCGTGGCGGCGGTGATGACCCGTGAGGTCGCCGACGCGCTCCAGGCGACCGAGGGGCGCACCGTGACCCTGCCCCTCGGGGTGCGTGACCTTCCGGTCACCGTCGTCGCCGTCGTCGACTCGCTGCCGACGGCGACCATCCCCGGACGCGGCATCCTCCTCGACCTGCCGAGCCTCGAGGCGGCCCCGGACCGGGTCGGCGGCGGCTCGGACGTGCGCAGCCGCAGCGTCCTCGACCCGCAGGAGTGGTGGGCCGCCCCCGCGCACCCCGAGGCCGCGGCGGCCACCGTCCGGGCCGACGCCCCGTACGGCACGACCGTCCTCGTCGAGGACGAGGCGGTCACGTCCCGGCTGCGCGAGCCGGTCAACGCCGGGATGCGCTCGGCGATGCTCCTCGTGACGCTGGCGTCGGTCCTCCTCGCCGGGGTCGGCTTCGCCGCGAGCACCGCGGCGCTCGGCCGGGCCCGCCGGCACGAGAACGCCGTCCTGCTCGCCCTCGGGATGCCGCCGCGGCGGATCCGGGTCGTCCTCGTCCTCGAGCGCCTGCTCGTCGTCCTCGTCACCGTCGTCGTCGGGATCGTCCTCGGGGTCGTCGCCGCGGTCACCGTCGTCCCCCTGCTCGTCGGCGGGGACGGGCACCCACAGGTGCCGCCGGTCCGCGTGCAGCTGCCGGCGACGCTCCTCGCCGGGTACGCGCTGCTGCTCCTCGTCGCCCTCGGGGTGGTCGGGGCCCTCGTGCTGCGCAGCTCGAGCCGAGACCTCGCCGGCGAGCTGCGCGAGGGGGAGACGGCGTGAGCGGGCGGCACGTCGCCAGCCGGGGAGCGGAGCCGGTGGAGACCACCGGCACCCTCACCCCAGCCGTGCTGGCCCGGCGCGGCCTGCTCTCGTCCCGTGCGCCGGCCGTCGTGCTCGCCGTGCTCGCCGCGGTTACCGCGACGTTCCTCGTCGTCACCCCGCGGGTGGAGTCGGTGGCGCGCGACCGGGCGGTCGGCGATGCGGTCTCGGCCGCCCGGGCCCAGGCGCGCGAGGTCGGGGTGCGCCTCGCTCCGGCTCGCGGCTTCGAGGTGCCGACCGTCTCGGCGACCCCCCGTCCGGGCCCGGACGCCCCCTTCACGGAGGTCGACGCCGCGGTGCGCTCCGTGCTCGGACCGCGCGTCGGCCGGCTCCTCGGCCGGCCGACCTGGGCGGCGCAGACCGACTCCCTGACCGTGGCCCACCCGGACGGCTCGACCCTGCGCGCGGACGGGTCGCTCGCCGTGCTCCGGGTGCAGAGCGACCTGGGCGCGTACGTCCGGTGGAGCGCCGGCACCGCCCCGGGCGCGCCGACGACGACTCGTGCCCTCGACCCGGTGCGCCCGGGCCACGTGACGGCGGTCGTGCCGGTGGCGCTCGCCGACACGACGGCGCGCTACTGGGGCGTCTCGGTCGGCGACCGCCTCGTCGCCGTTCCCGACGGCCAGCTGACGCCGGTCGCGCTCGAGGTCACCGGCACCTTCGTCGCGACCGACCCGACCGACGGGTTCTGGCAGGCCGAGCCCCGGATGAACGGGCTCGCGGCGATCGCCACCGACCAGGGCGGGGTGGTCAGCGAGGGGGCCCTCGTCGCCGCGGCCGAGAGCTTCTCCGCGGTCTCCGACGGCCTCGACCGACCGGCGCCCGGGACCGGGATGCCGTCCGAGTCGACGGTGCTCACCTCGAGCTGGCGCTACCCGCTCGAGCCCTCGCGGCTGCGTGCCGCCGACGTCGAGCCGCTGCGCCGGGCCGTCGTCCGGCTCGCGACCGACGCCCGGCTCGGCGGCCGCGAGGGCCGGCTCGAGACGACGACGGGCCTGGCCGGCATCCTCGACGCGTACGAGGCCTCGATCCGCAGCGTCCGGGTCATGACGTCCTTCGCGACGGCCGGCCTCACCGCGCTCACCGTGCTCGTCCTCGCCCTCACCGCGGTCGTCGCGGTCGCCCGCCGGGCGCGCGAGGTGGGCCTGGTCCGCGCCCGGGGCGCGTCGCTGCGCCAGCTCCTCGGGAACGTCGTGGCCGGCACGGCCCTCCCCGCCCTGCCCGTCGCGGCGCTCGCGGTGGGCGCGAGCGTCCTCCTCGTGCGAGGCACCACGGGGACCGGGGCCTGGCTCGAGGTCGCGGCGGTCACCCTCGTCCCGGCCCTGGCCGCCGCGGTGGCCGTCCTCGTCCGGGTCCACGCGAGCGAGCGGGACGAGTCCGCCGAGGAGGCCGCCCGGAGACGTCGCCTCGTCCGGGTGGCCCGGCGGGTCGTCGCCGAGCTCGCCGTCGTCGCGCTCGCCGCCGCGGCCGTCTCCACCGTCCGCACCCGTGGCTCCGAGATCGCCGGGGGCCGCACGGACTGGACCGCCGCCCTCACCCCGGTGCTCGTCGCGGCCGTCGCCGCCCTGCTCGTCCTGCGGCTCCTGCCGTGGCCGGTCGGCGTGGCCGCGCGCCTCGCCGCACGGCGCCGGGGGCTCGTCGGCTTCCTCGGCCTGGCCCGTGCCGCCCGCACCGGGGCGACGGCCGCCCTCCCGGTCCTCGCCGTCGTCGTCGGCGCCGCGGTCCTCGCCCTCCTCGCCGCGCTCGGCACGACGGTCTCGCACGAGCGCGAGGTGGCGGCCTACCGCGCGGTCGGCGCCGCGGTCCGGGTCGACGCCGTCCGGGTCGACGCCGACGACCTCGCCGCCCTCGAGGCCCGGCCGGGCGTCGGCACGGCCGTCCCGGCGTACGTCGCGACGGGCAACCTCGTGAGCGGCAGCCGGGCGACGCCGGTCTCGGTCGTCGGGGTCGACCCGCGGGCCTACGCCGCGCTCGTGCGAGGCACGCCGGCCGAGGTGACGACGCTGCCGACCGGTGGCGGCGACCGCGTCCCTGCGGTGCTCGGCCCCCTGGACGGGGTGTCCGGCGACGTCGAGCTCGCCGTCCGTGGCACTCGGGTCCCGGTGCGGGTGGTCGGCCACGACCCCGGGCTCGTGCGCGTCGGCGGTGGCCAGGAGCTGCCGGCCGTCCTCGTCCCGCTCGACCGGCTCGGGGCCGAGGTGCCGTCGGCCACCGCGACGTCGGCGTTCCTCACCGCCGACGCCGACGCCGCACGGGCCCTCGCCTCCCTCCGCGACCCGGGCACGGCCACCCCGAGCGGGCGGGTCACCGGGGTCGACACCGTGGCCGCGGCGAGCGCGCGCGTCGCCGACCGCGCACTCCCACGGCTCGTCACGTGGACCTTCCTCGTCGGCGCCGTGCTCGCCGGCGTGCTCACCCTCCTGGCCGTCGTGCTGCTCCTCGTCGCGACCCGCCCGGACCGCGCCGCGCTCGTCGTCCGGCTGCGGACGATGGGCCTGCCGCACGGCGCGGAGCGCTCGCTCGCCTGGACCGAGGTGATGCCGGTCGTCGCTGTCGCCGCGCTGGCCGGCGGACTCGTCGGGGCGGTGGCCCCGACCCTCGTCGCGGCCGCCGTCGACCTGGGCCCGTTCCCCGGCGGGGCCCCGTTCCCGCCCCTGCCCGTCCACCCGGTCGCCGCGGTCGGCGCCGGGCTGCTCGTCACCGTCCTCGGGGCCCTGGCCCTCGTCCTCGACGCCGCGGCCGCCCGCCGCGGCCGGCTCGCCGACCACCTGCGCAAGGGAGACACGGCATGACCACCACGCCCACCACCCGGAGGCGGCGCGACGTCGCGGTGCCCGACGGCCCGGACATCCACTGCGACAACCTCGTGCGCATCTACCGGGCCGAGGGCATCGAGGTCGTCGCACTGCAGGGCCTCGACCTGGAGGTGCGCAGCGGTGAGCTCGTCGCCCTCGTCGGCGCGTCCGGCTCGGGCAAGTCGACCCTGCTCGGCATCCTCTCCGGGCTCGACCGGCCGAGCGCCGGCCTCGCCCGGGTCGCCGGCCACGACCTCGGCACGATGCAGCGCGCCGAGCGGCTCGAGTACCGTCGCCGTACCGTCGGCTTCCTCTTCCAGCAGGCCTCGGCCAACCTGCTCCCGTACCTCACCGCCGCCGAGAACGTGGAGCTGCCGATGATGCTCGCGGGCGTGCGCTCGCGGCAGCGCTCGGCCCGGGCGCACGAGACGCTCGAGGTGCTCGGCATCGCCGACTGCGCCGACCGTCGTCCGGGGCAGCTGTCCGGCGGGCAGCAGCAGCGGGTGGCGCTCGGCGTCGCCGTCGCCAACCGGCCGCGCGTGCTGCTCGCCGACGAGCCGACCGGCGAGCTCGACACCCGCAGCAGCGACGAGGTCTTCGCCGCGATCCGGCGGGCCAACACCGAGTTCGGGACGACGACCCTCGTCGTCACCCACGACGCGCACGTCAGCGAACAGGTGGCCCGCACCGTCGGCATCCGCGACGGCCGCACCTCCACCGAGGTGCTCCGCCGCGACGCGGTCGGTGCGGACGGCGAGGTCGGCCGGGTCGCCGAGGAGTTCGCGGTCCTCGACCGCGCCGGCCGGCTCCAGCTGCCGAAGGCCTTCACGACCGCCCTCGACCTGCGTGACCGGGTCCGGCTCGGCCTCGAGCCCGACCACATCACCGTCCGGTCGACGCGCGAGGACGTGGAGGAGGCGCCGTGAGCGGGGAGCTGCTCCGGGTGCGTGGGGTGGAGCGCACCTACGGCTCCGGCGAGACGGCGGTCCGGGCGCTGCGTGGGGTCTCCCTCGAGGTCGCGCCGGGGGAGCTCGTCGCGGTGCGGGGGCGCTCCGGCTCGGGCAAGACGAGCCTGCTCAACGTCATCGGCGGGCTCGACCGGCCGGACGCCGGGACGGTCCACCTCGGCGACCGTGAGGTGACGACGATGACCGACGCCGACCTCCTCGCCCTGCGCCGCGGACCGGTGTCGTACGTCTTCCAGTCCTTCGGCCTGGTGCCGATCCTCACGGCGCGCGAGAACGTCGGGGTTCCCTTGCGGCTCAGGGCGGTCGAGGCGGCCGAGCGCGAGCGGCGGGTCGCCGAGGCGCTCGAGCACGTCGGGCTCGCCGACCACGGCGAGCACCGGCCGGACGAGCTCTCCGGTGGTCAGCAGCAGCGGGTCGGCCTGGCTCGTGCCCTCGTCGCCGAGCCGGGGCTGCTCCTCGCCGACGAGCCGACCGGCCAGCTCGACTCCGAGACCGCGGGCGAGATCATGCGGCTCATCGCCCGGCTGGCCAAGGAGCGGTCGATGACGACGCTCGTCACGACGCACGACCCGGCCCTGCTGGCCGTCGCCGACCGCGTCCTCGAGATCGCCGACGGCCACCTCGTCGACCCCGGGTGAGCGTCACTCGGGGACGCGGACCATGCCCTCCTGGGCGACGGTGGCCACGAGCGAGCCGTCGGCGGTGAACATCCGGCCGAGGCCGAGCCCGCGGCCGCCCTGCGCGGACGGCGACTCCTGGGCGTAGAGCACCCACTCGTCGGCGCGGGCCGGGCGGTGGAACCACATCGCGTGGTCGAGGCTGGCCATCTTGAGCCCGCGCGTCGTCCACGGCAGACCGTGCCGGCGCAGGATCGGCTCGAGGAGGCTGTAGTCGGAGGCGTAGGCGAGGACGGCGTCGTGGACCAGCGGCTCGTCGGGCAGCCGGCCGACCGCCCGCATCCACACCCGTTGGTGGGCCACCGCGTCGGCCGGGGGAGCCGCGAAGAGGTTGCCCTCGACGTGCCGCAGCTCGATGGCCCGGCGCGAGATGTGCTGTGCCCGAGGGTCGTCCACGCCCTCGAACGCCTCACGAAGGGACGGCACGGACTCCGGCTCGGGCGCCGGCGGGGCGGCGTCCTGGTGGTCGAGCCCGCCGTCGGGCACCTGGAAGGACGTGCTCATCGAGAGGATCGGCTGGCCGTCCTGGATGGCGTGGACGCGCCGGGTCGAGAACGAGCGGCCGTCACGCATCCGCTCGACCGAGAAGGTGATCGGGCGGGTGTCGTCGCCCGGGCGCATGAAGTAGGCGTGGAGGGAGTGCAGCCGCCGGGGGACCTCGCCCACGCCGGCCACCGTGCGCCCGGAGGCGACGACACCCTGGGCGAGCACCTGACCCCCGAACACCCGGCCGTGCGGCTGCCTCTGGCTGCGCCCGCGGAAGAGGGTGATGTCCTCGGCGAAGGTCGAGGGGATGGCCAGCGCCGGGTCGGTGAGGCTCGTCGGCTGGACGCTCACCTGGGCGGACCCGAGCTCCTCGAGGTCGAGGGTCCGCAGGAGGTCGTCGAGGGGGTCCACGGGCGCGTCGCTCACGCGGGTCACGATAGCCAGCCCGGGGGAGGTGCTCAGGCGACGAGGGGTCGGCGGGCCCGCTCGCCCGCCCCGCGTCGCCCGGACGCGACCGGGGTGCGCCCGGCCCGCACCCGCTCGGCCGCCCGGGCGAGGCGGTCGACGGCCTCGCGCATCGTCTCCGGCGGCAGGACGTGCGGCACCCGGATCCAGCGGTCGAGGCCGCCGTCGACGGCGAACCGTGGACCCGCGGCGACGAGCAGCCCCTCCTCCTCGGCGGCTGCGGCGAGTGCGGTGGAGGACAACCCGGTCGGCAGCTCGCACCACAGCGACAGCCCGCCGCGGGGCACGGTGAACCGCACGTCGGGCAGCCGCTCGCGCAGCGCGCCGGCCAGGGCGTCGCGGGCGGCGACGAGGCCGGTCCGCCGCTCGGGGGTCAGCCCGGGGGAGCGCTGCATCAGCTCGGCGAGGACGAGCTGCTCGAGGACCGGGGCCCCGAGGTCGCTCGTCACCCGCGCCTCGACGAGGGCCCGCAGCGCCCCGCGCGGCGCCCGGACCCACCCGGTGCGCAGGCCGCCCCAGTGCGACTTGGACGAGCTGCCGACCGTGACGGCCTCCGGTGCGTGGGCGGCGAACGGCAGCGGGGCCGGCCCACCGCCGAGGTCGACCTCGGCGATCGTCTCGTCGACGACCGGGGTGGTGCCGGCGGCCCGCAGCGCGTGGGCCATCCTCGCCCGGCCGTCGTCGTCGAGGAGGACCCCGGTCGGGTTGTGGAAGTCCGGGATGAGCGCGGCCGCCCGCGCCCCGGTCGCGCCGACGAGCCGGACCGCCTCCTCGAGGTCCCAGCCGGTGGGGTCGACGGGCAGGCCGTGCAGCCGGGCGCCGGCGGCCCGCAGCGCGTCGAGCGTGTTCGGGTACGAGGGGTCCTCGACGACGACGCGGTCGCCGGGGCGGAGCAGGGCGCGCGCGACGACGCCGAGGCCGGCCACCGCGCCGGACGTGACGAGGACGTCGTCGGCCGAGGTGGGCAGGCCGCGCTCGCGGTAGCGCTGGGCGACCGCCTCGCGCAGCTCCGGGACGCCGTAGGTGAGGTAGCCGGCGCCGCAGAGGTACGCGGGCAGCCGCTCCACCGCCCGCTCGTAGGCCTCGACGACGCCCGCCGGAGCGCGGGTCGCCGCGCACGTGAGGTCGATGACGCCCTCGGCGACGTCGGCCGGGTAGAGCCCCCCGGTGCCACGGCGACGGGCACCGCTCGGCAGCGACGCGACCGACCCCGAGCCCTGCCGGGAGACGAGGTACCCGCTCTCGCGCAGCACGTCGTAGGCGCGGGTCACGGTCGTCCGGCTCACCCCGAGCGGGCGGGTGAGGTCACGCTCGCTCGGCAGCCGGGCGCCGACGGGGACGCGCCCGTCGGCGATCGCCAGCCGCAGGGCGTCGGCGAGGGCGCGGTAGGCCGGGCGGACCCCGGAGACGTCGCCGACGAGGCGCGCGGTGCGGGCGGCGCTGATCGTGGGGCTCGGGAACACGTGGCCACTGTGGCACGATTGGCCCTCGAATCCCAGACCAATCAGGCCGACGATGGAGCCATGTCACCGATGCAGCTCGCCCGGCGGGGCGTGGCCCGACGGGTCGCCCTCACCCCGATGACCCCGCTAGAGCAGGTGCGGGCCGGCCGGATGGGCCACCGCGTCGTGCAGCTGCTCGTCGGGCTCGTGCTCTTCGGCGTGACGATGGCCCTCCTCGTCCGCGCGACCCTGGGCCTCGAGCCGTGGGGCGTGCTGTCCTACGGGCTGATCCGGCACATCCCGCTCAGCTACGGCGAGATGGTCATCGCGACCTCGTTCGTCGTGCTCCTCCTCTGGATCCCGCTGCGCCAGTGGCCGGGGCTCGGCACGGTGCTCAACGCCGTCGTCATCGGCCTGGCCACCGACGCCACGCTCTCGCTCGGGCCGCCGGTCGAGGGCCTCGGCTGGCGCGCGCTGCTCATGGTCGTCGGCGTCGTCGGCAACGGCCTGGCCGGTGCGCTCTACATCGGCAGCCAGCTCGGTCCCGGACCGCGCGACGGGCTGATGACCGGCCTCGCCCACCGCACCGGCCGCTCGATCCGCCTCGTGCGCACCTCGATCGAGGTGACCGTCGTCGTCCTCGGCTGGACCCTCGGCGGCGTCGTCGGGCTGGGCACCCTCGTCTACGCCCTCCTCATCGGGCCGGTCGTCCAGCTCTTCCTGCCGATGCTCACCGTGCGCCTCGGGCCGCCGGCTCAGGAGCCGGAGCTCGCCGAGACCTCCGGCTCGTAGCGCCACGACCACACAGCCGCCGCCCACGCGGCGAGCAGGAGGGCCACCGAGGCCCCGAGCGCCCAGCGCAGCGACGTCCCGGGGTCGTCGGTGCGGGCGACGGCCACCTGGTAGGTCGTCATGAGGACCGCGGCCCCGATCGCGGCGCCGATCCGTTGCCCGGTCTGCAGTGCCCCGCCGGCCGCGCCGCCCATCCGGGGCGGGACCTCGGCGAGCGACAGGGTGATGTTCGGCGAGACGACGGCGCCGCCGCCGAGGCCGGCGACGAGCAGGGGGGCCGCGAGCGCCCACCACGGGAGGTCGCCGTCGAGGGCCGGGACGACGACGGCGAGCGCGACGAGGCCGGCCATCATCACGCCGAGGGCGACGACGGTGATCGGCCGGCCGACCCGGCTGACCAGCCGCCCGGCGAGCGGGCTCGCGACGGCCGACCCGACGGCGAACGGGGTGAGGAGCAGCCCGGCGTGCAACGGCGTGTAGTCCAGCCCCTCCTGGAGGAAGACGCTGAGCACGAGGAAGACCCCGGTGAAGCCCGTGAAGTACAGGCTGCCCACGAGGATGCCGCTGGCGTAGCCGGGCGTCGCGCGCAGCAGCCCGAGGTCGAGCAGCGGCTCGCCGCCGGAGTGGACCACCCGGCGCTCGCGGCGGACGAACGCCGCGCCGGCGACGGGGACGAGGAGGAGCAGGAGCAGCGGCCACCGGCGGCCCGACTCGAGGCTGACGACCGGGTAGAGCAGCGCGAGGACGGTGACGCCGAGGAACGCCGCGCCGGGGAGGTCGAGGCGGGTGTCGCGGGGCGCGTCGTCCAGCCGCCCCGGCACGAGGCGGGCGATCGCCACGAGGAGGACGAGGCCGATCGGCACGTTGACGAGGAAGATCCACCGCCAGCCGTTCTCCGCCCCGAAGAAGGCGATGAGCAGGCCGCCGAGCACCGGCCCGATCGCCGACGACACCGACACGGTGAACCCGAAGAGCCCGAACGCGACCCCGCGCTCCGGGCCGCGGAAGAGCGACTGGATGAGGCCCGAGCTCTGGGGGGTCAGCAGGCCGGCGGCGAAGCCCTGGACCAGCCGGGCACCGACGAGGACCGCGACGTGCGGCGCGAGCCCGGCCGCCGCGCTCGAGAGGACGAACCCGGCCAGCCCGACGAGCATGACGACCCGCCGGCCGTGCGCGTCCCCGAGCCGGCCGCCGCTCACGAGGACGAGCCCGAGGGCGAGGGCGTAGCCGGAGACGACCCACTGGACCGCGCCGGCGGTGGTGTCGAGCCCCGCCCGCATCGAGGGGATGGCGACGTTGACGATGGTCACGTCGAGCAGCACCATGAAGCCGACGACGAGGGTGACGCCGAGGATGCGCCAGCGCCGCGGGTCGGGGGTGTCCTCGGGGGCCGTCCGCTCCCGCTCCTCGGTCTCCTGGCTCACCCGTCCACGCTAGGTGCTGGCGGCGGCGGATGGCCCGGGGAGGCCTCGCGGACCGCAACCCTCGACGCGCCCCTTGGTCACAAGTTCGTCACGTCGTCGTCCCGGGAGGCCCGAGCCTCTGCGGTGTTCGCCCCCGGCGGTGCTAGGTTCTGCCCACCACGGCTGCGACCACCCGGGGCGCAGCCGCCCGTCTCGAACACGAGTTCGTACCCACGGAGGGCCGATGATCCGTATCACCCGCACCTGGCGCATCGGGGTGGCCGTCACGGCGGCCAGCCTCTCTCTCGCGGCCTGCGGCAGCAGCGACAACAGCGGCGGCGGCAGCAGCAGCGGCGGAGGCGACTGCAAGGAGCAGAACCTCGCCTTCCTCGGCGCCCTGACCGGCGACGCCGGCGCCCTCGGCGTCAACATGGCCAACGGCATCCAGCTCGCCGTCGACGAGTACAACAAGGACGCCAAGTGCAAGGTCGGCTTCAAGAAGTTCGACTCCCAGGGCAGCCCCGACAAGGCCCCCGCGCTGGCCACCCAGATCGTCGGCGACAAGACCATCGTCGGTCTCATCGGTCCCGGCTTCTCGGGTGAGTCCCTCGCCACCGGCAAGACCTTCTTCGAGTCGGGCCTTCCCTCGATCTCGCCCTCGGCGACCAACGTCACGATCACCCAGCAGGGCTGGACCACCTGGCACCGCGTCATCGGCAACGACAACGCGCAGGGCAAGGCCGACGCGAAGTACCTCACCGAGACGGTCGGCGCCAAGAAGGTCTACGTCGTCGACGACGCGCAGGACTACTCCAAGGGCCTCGCGACCGTCGTCAAGGACAGCCTCGGCGCGGCCGCGGTGGGCTCGGACGAGATCCAGGTGAAGCAGACCGACATGTCGGCCACGGTCACCAAGATCACGGCCGCCGGTGCCGACGCGGTCTTCTACGGCGGCTACTACACCGAGGCGGGCCTGCTCGTGAAGCAGCTGCGCCAGGCCGGCTGGAAGGGCACCTTCATGTCCGGCGACGGCGCCGAGGACCCGTCGTTCGTCAAGGTCGCGGGTGCGGCCGGCGACGGCGCGATCCTCTCGGCCCCGGCGGCTCCCGCCCCGGCCGACTTCGCCAGCAAGGTCAAGGAGGACACCGGCAACGAGGCGGGCCTGTACACCACGCAGTCCTACGACGCCGCGAACATCTTCCTCGCCGCGCTCAAGGCCGGGAAGACGGAGCCCAAGGACATCAACGACTTCATCAACTCCTACAGCGGCGACGGTGTGAGCGGACCGATCTCCTTCGACGACAAGGGCGACATCAAGACCTCGACCATCTACGCGTACATGGTCAAGAACGGTGCGCTCGACACGGAGAACCCGACCCCGATCAAGTGACCGGGTTCGCACGCCAGAACCGATGACGACTCGCGGCCGGGGGCGGCACCGCCCCCGGCCGCTGTCTCTGCCGTAGGAGTGCCGTGGACTTCTCGTTCCTCTTCACCAACATCGTCGAGCTGACCATCACCGGTCTGGCCATCGGCGCCGTCTACTCGCTGGTCGCGCTCGGGTACACGATGGTGTACGGCGTGCTGCAGCTCATCAACTTCGCCCACTCCGAGGTGTTCATGTACGGCACCTTCGCGGTGGCGTGGGTGTTCGTGTTCCTCCACGGCACGGTGCCGGTCACCCAGAGCCTCGGGTCGACGATCGGGCTGCTCGTCGTGGCGCTGCTGGCCGCGATGGCGCTGTCGGCGGCGATCGCCCTCGTCATCGAGCGGGTGGCCTACCGACCGCTGCTCAAGCGTGGGGCCCCGCGGCTCATGGCGCTCATCTCGGCGATCGGCGCCTCGTTCGCGCTCTCCGAGCTGATGGGCCTGCGTGACCGCGTCGTCGGGTGGGTCGGGTTGCGCGACAACCTCGACAACTACGTCTCCAAGGCGCGCGACACCTACTCCAACCCGGTGACCATCCAGCCGGACACGGTGTTCCACATCGGTTCCTACGGGGTCAAGAACGTCGACATCATGGTCATCGTCGCCGCGCTGCTCATGATGGTCGCCCTCGACCAGTTCGTCCGCCGCACCCGCTTCGGGCGCGGCATGCGGGCGGTGGCGCAGGACCCCGACTCGGCAGCGCTCATGGGCGTCAACGCCTCCCGCATCGTGCGCGGGACGTTCGTCCTCGGCGGCATGATGGCCGGGGCCGCGGCCACGCTCTACATGGTGAAGATCGGCTCGACCCGCCAGGACTCGGGCTTCATCCTCGGCGTCAAGGCCTTCACCGCGGCCGTCCTCGGGGGCATCGGCAACCTGCGCGGCGCCCTCGTCGGCGGGCTCATCCTCGGGGTGGCCGAGAACTACGGCGCCGGCATCTTCGGCACCCAGTGGAAGGACGTCGTGTCCTTCGTGCTCCTCATCCTCATCCTCCTCGTGCGACCCTCCGGCCTGCTCGGTGAGTCGCTCGGAAAGGCGCGTGCGTGATGGGCGTCGTCCGCACCTACCTCGACCGCATGGCGCGGCGCTACGCCGCCCTGCCGCGGCCGGCTCGGCTCGCCCTCATCGTCCTGCTGGTGGTCTTCTTCTACGTGCTGCCGCTGCTGCGGCCCCCGATCATCACGACCGAGCAGATCGACTTCGGCGGGGTGATGTTCGGTGTCGCCGCCACCGCACTGGTCGCCGTCGGCCTCAACATCGTCATCGGCTACGCCGGCCTGCTCGACCTCGGGTACATCGGCTTCTACCTCGTCGGCGCGTACACGACCGGCGTGCTCACCGCCTACCACTTCGCGTGGCCGTTCTTCCTCGTCCTGCCCCTGGCGGTCGTCGTGACCATGGCGACCGGCGTCCTGCTCGGTTGGCCGACGCTGCGGGTGCGCGGCGACTACCTCGCCATCGTCACGCTCGGCTTCGGGGAGATCATCCGGCTGATCGTCACCAACGTCGACTGGCTCGGTGCGGCGGCCGGCATCAAGGACATCCCGCACCCCCCGAACATCGGGCCGGCCCCGAAGCCACCCTTCGACCAGGGCGGCCTGTTCAGCATCCCCAGCCTCCAGTGGGATGGCATCATCCCGTCGATCGACCAGGGCCGGGACACCCGGTTCCTCATCTTCGGGGCGCTGAGCGCGGTGCCGTACTACTGGCTCATCCTCACGTTCCTCATCCTCATCCTCTTCGCCGACCGCCTCGTCAAGGACAGCAGGGTCGGCCGGGCGTGGGAGGCCACCCGCGAGGACGAGGACGCCGCCGAGCTGATGGGAGTGCCGACGTTCCGCTTCAAGCTCCTCGCGTTCGCGCTCGGGGCGGCGATCGGTGGCCTGTCGGGGTCGCTCTACGCGAGCAGCCAGGGCGGTTACATCAACCCGCAGAGCTTCCCGCTGCTGCTGTCGATCCTCTTCGTCGCGGCGGTCATCGTCGGCGGCGCGGGCAGCCGGTGGGGCGCGATCGTCGGCGGCACGCTCGTCGCCTACCTCCCGGAGCGCTTCCGGGAGTTCGCCGACTTCCGGCTGCTCGTCTTCGGCCTGGCCCTGATGATCCTGCCGGTCTACCGGCCGCAGGGCCTCCTGCCCCCACGGCGCACCATCCGCGCCCGGGTGGCGGCCAAGGAGATCGACCAGCTCGAGGGGCGCGACGACGCCCACACGGAGGTGCTCTGAGATGGCCGAGCGTGCCCGCGTCCTCGAGGTGGACGACGTCACCCTCCGCTTCGGCGGCCTCACCGCGCTGGACTCGGTGTCGCTGCACATCGACGAGGGCGAGATCCTCGGGATGATCGGCCCGAACGGTGCCGGCAAGACCACCGCCTTCAACGTCATCACCGGGGTCTACCAGCCCACGTCGGGAGCGGTCCGCTTCGAGGGCCAGCCCCTGGCCGGCCTCAAGAAGCACGCCATCACCCAGCGCGGCATCGCCCGCACGTTCCAGAACATCCGGCTGTTCAACTCGATGACGGCCCTGGAGAACGTGCTCGTGGGCGCCGACGCGCACCACTCCAGCGGGGTGCTCTCCGCGCTGTTCCGGACCTCGAAGCACCGCCGCGAGGAGGACGACGGCCACGAGCGCGGCATGGAGCTGCTCGAGTTCATGGGGCTGACCTCCCGGGCCGACGAGCTCGCCGCGAACCTCTCCTACGGCGACCAGCGACGCCTCGAGATCGCCCGCGCCATGGCCACCGGCCCGAAGCTGCTGTGCCTCGACGAGCCGGCCGCGGGCTTCAACCCGCAGGAGAAGGTCCAGCTCATGGAGCTGATCAAGCGGGTCCGCGACCGCGGGTACACCGTGCTGCTCATCGAGCACGACATGCGGCTCGTCATGGGGGTGACCGACCGGATCGTCGTGCTGGAGTTCGGCAAGAAGATCGCCGAGGGCACCCCCGCCGAGATCCGCGACGACCCCGCGGTCATCGCCGCCTACCTGGGAGTTGATGAGGATGCTTCTTGAGGTCGAGAACCTCTGTGTCAACTACGGGCACATCGAGGCCATCCGCGACATCTCCTTCGGGGTCGAGGAGGGCCAGGTGGTCTCGCTCATCGGGGCCAACGGCGCGGGCAAGACGACGACGCTCAAGACCATCTCAGGGCTGCGTCCGGTCCGCGCCGGGCGGGTGCTCTTCGACGGCCAGGACATCACCCAGGTCCCGGCGCACGAGCGGGTCGCGCTCCGGCTGAGCCAGGCACCCGAGGGACGCGGCGTGTTCGTCGGGATGTCCGTGCGCGAGAACCTCGACATGGGCGCGTACGTGCGGACCGACCGCAAGTCGGCGGCCTACACCGAGGACCTCGAGCGCGTGTTCCACCTCTTCCCGCGGCTCTACGAGCGCGAGCGGCAGATCGCGGGGACGATGTCCGGCGGTGAGCAGCAGATGCTCGCCATCGGCCGGGCGCTCATGGCCCGGCCCAAGCTGCTGCTGCTCGACGAACCGTCGATGGGGCTGGCGCCCAAGCTGATCCAACAGATCTTCGCCATCATCAAGGAGATCAACGAGCAGGGCACGACGGTGCTCGTGGTCGAGCAGAACGCCGCCCAGGCGCTCAAGCTGGCGCACACCGCGCACATCCTCGAGACCGGCGAGATCGTGCGCTCGGGGACCGGTGCCGAGCTCGCGGGCGACGAGTCGGTGAAGGCCGCCTACCTCGGCGGCGACGTCTAGCCGGACCGGTTCAGCCGTCGAGGGCGAGCGCGAAGGGCAGCACGCCCGGGGCGCCCGCGAGCCGCAACGCGCGGCCGGCGACGGTGAGGCTCCACCGCGACGACACGATGTCGTCGACGAGGAGCACCGGCCCCGGGCAGCCGTCGAGCGCGGCCGCGAGGTCGGGGCCGACGACGAGCCGCTCCCAGACGCCGGCCAGCCGGTAGGCGCTGTTGCCGCCCATCTCGCCGGTCGGGCCGTCGTGGGCGAGGTCGAGCGTGCCGAGCATCCGCAGCCGGCCGATCTCGGCGAGCCCGGCCGCGAGGGAGCCGACGAGTCGTGGCCGGGTGCGCGACGGCATCGCGACCACGCCGACCGGCCGCTCGCCCCAGCCCCACCCGGCGAGGACCGGCACGCAGGCCCGCAGCAGCTCGGGGGAGGCGGGGGCGCCCTCGGCGAGGACCTCCCGCGGGCGTTGGCCCCCCCCGAGGTCGGAGAGCCGGGCGAGCACCCGGCCGGGCCGCACCTGCTCCTCCGGGGCGATGCGCCCCTTGACCGGGACGCCCAGCCGGTCCATCCCGGTGGGCCACTGGGCGCGGGGGTCGAGGTCGACGCCGACCCGCTGCAGTCGCTCGCGGGCCGCGCCGACGACGCGGTCGGGGACCTCGGTGGGGTACCAGGGGCCCGCACAGCCGTCGCAGCGGCCGCACGGGACGGCGGTGTCGTCGTCGAGGCACTCCTGGAGGAAGGCCATCCGGCAGCCGTCCGTGCGCTCGTAGTCGACCATCAGCTGCTGCTCGTCACGGCGCGCGGCGGCCACCCGGTCGTACCGCTCGGCGTCGTACTGCCACGGCACGCCGGTGGCGACCCATCCGCCGGAGACCCGCTGCACCGCGCCGTCGACGTCGAGGACCTTGAGGAGCAGCTCGAGGCGGGTCCGTCGGACGTCGACGGCCGTCTCGAGGGCGGCGGTCGAGAGCGGCCGGCCGGCCTCGGCGAGCGCGCGGAGCACCGCCTCGGCCTGCTCCTCGCGTGGCATCGAGACGCTCGCGAAGTACCGCCAGATGTCGTGGTCCTCCGGCCCGGGCAGCAGGAGGACGTCGGCCCGCTCGGTGGCGCGCCCGGCCCGGCCGACCTGCTGGTAGTAGGCGACCGGGCTGCTCGGCGCCCCGAGGTGGACGACGAAGCCGAGGTCGGGCTTGTCGAAGCCCATGCCCAGGGCCGAGGTGGCGACGAGGGCCTTGACCTCGTTGCGGCGCAGGGCGTCCTCGAGCCGCTCGCGGTCGGCGGGGTCGGTGCGGCCGGTGTACGACGCGACCGCGTGGCCCGCCTCCGACAGGCTCGCCGCGACGTCCTCGGCCGCGGAGACGGTGAGCGCGTAGACGATGCCGCTACCCGGGAGCTCGCCGAGGTGCGCGAGCAGCCAGCCGAGGCGCTGCTCCGGAGACATCGAGCGGAGCACACCGAGGCGCAGCGAGTCGCGGGCGAGCCCCCCACGCACCGTGAGGACCGGACGACCGCCGACGCCCAGCTGCTCCTCGACGTCGTGGACGACGCGGGCGTTTGCAGTGGCGGTGGTGGCGAGCACCGGTGTGTCGGAGGGCAGCCCGTCGAGGAGGTCGCGGATGCGCCGGTAGTCGGGGCGGAAGTCGTGGCCCCAGTCGCTGACGCAGTGCGCCTCGTCGACGACGAGCAGGCCACAGCGGCGGGCGAGGTCGGGGAGCTGCTCGTCACGGAAGCGCGGGTTGTTGAGCCGCTCGGGGCTGACGAGGAGGACGTCGACGGCGTCGTCGGCCAGGGCGGCGCGCACCTCGTCCCAGTCCTGGGCGTTGGCGGAGTTCATCGTGACGGCCCGGATGCCGGCCCGCTGCGCGGCGGCGATCTGGTCGCGCATGAGGGCGAGCAGCGGACTGATGATGACCGTGGGGCCGGCGCCCTCGGCACGGCGCAGGGCCGTGGCGACGAAGTAGACCGCCGACTTGCCCCATCCGGTGCGCTGCACGACGAGCACGCGGGAGCGGTCGGCGACGAGGGCCGAGACCGCCTCGAGCTGGCCGTCGCGGAAGTCGGCGTCATCGCGCCCGACGAGCCGGCGCAGGTCGGCGCGTGCCCGCTCGGTGAGCTCGGGCGTCGGGGGAGCGGGGACGGGTGGCACGGCCGGTGTCGTCATGGTCCGCCCACCGTACGCACCCCGGCCGACACCGGGGCGCCCGCCGTCCACAGGCCGGCCGCCGACGCGGGACGACGGGGGTGGCTGGGCGCGGACCGGCTGCTTCACCGGGGAACGGCGCGCTTCGCGGGGGAACCGAACCCGGGTGAGGCGCGGCCGTATCGGGTGACCCGATACGCGGGGGGCGGGGACGGTCGGCGTGGGGCGGGAGGCGGGAGCGGGACCAGGTGGTCAGTGCCAGCCGAGGTCGTCGACGCCGCCGGGGACGTCGGCGGTGGGGTCGTACGGCGTGCGGGTGAAGCGGAACGACGCGAGGTCGAGGTGCGAGACCGTGCCGTCGGCCCGGCGGACCACCCGCAGCGGCTCGCCGGTGTGGTAGCTGTCCAGGCCGACCCAGGCGTCCTGCCCGGTGCGGCGGAACCGGGAACCGCGCGCGGTGCCCGGTTCCCCGAGGACGAGGTCCTCGCCGACCAGCCGGGCCGTCGTCGTGCTCGCTCCCCAGTGCCACGTGCCCACCAGCTCGAGGGACGCCGGGTCGCCGTCGGCCGACCAGGGCTCCACCGGCGCCGGCTCCTCCTCGCCGAGGACCCGCAGGAGGTCGTCGCCGAGCCCGCGCATCACCGCCGTCGAGGTGGTGTTGGCCAAGGTCACGACGCCGTCGCCGCCCACGAGCCTCACCCGCAGCCCGGCGAGGAATCCGGGCATCGACCCACCGTGCCCGGCGAACCGGACACCGTCCTCGTTCCACACCTGCCAGCCGAGGCCGTGCGCGCCGGTCCACGGCTGGCCCGGCTCGTCGACGACGTGGTGGGGCTCGCACATCTCGGCGAGGGTCTCCGGCGCGAGCAGCCCGGCGGTGTCGCCCCCGAGGAAGGCCGCCCATCGCGCGAGGTCGGTCACGGTGGTCCACAGCTGGCCGGCGGGGCCCATCGCGCCGCCGTCGTGCTCCGGCTCCCGGAGCAGCAGGTCGGCGAACGGGTGGACCGCGAGCCCCTGGGCCGCGCGCCCGGCCGGCCGCGTCGTCGTGCGGCTCATCCCCAGCGGCTCGAGCAGCTCGGCCCGCACGACGTCGAACCACCCGGTGCCGTGGTGTACCTCGAGGAGGCGGCCGAGCGCCCCGTAGCCGACGTTGGAGTAGTGGAAGCGGCGCCCGGCCCGGAACCGCTGGGCGGCACCGGAGGCGACGAGCGCGTCCCAGTCGCCACCCGGCGTGCGCTCCCACCACGGCCCGTCGGTCTCGGCCTGGGCGCCCGCGGCGTGGGTCAGCAGCTGCTCGAGTGTCGCCCCGCCGAGCGCCGACCCCGGGACGTGCTCCTCGAACCGGTCCGCGAGGTCGAGCCGGCCGGCGTCGCGCAGCCGCAGCACGCAGACGGCGACGAAGGTCTTGGTGATCGACCCCATCCGGTACTGCGTGTCGGCGTCCGCCGGCTCACCGGAGGCGCGGCCGTCGAGCGTGCCGACCGCGCCGTGCCACACGAGCCCGCCGCCGCGGACGAGGCCGGCGACGACGGAGGGCACCCGACCCTCCCGCTGGGCGGTGGCGAGGGCGTGGTCGAGGAGCGCGGTGGTGCGGGGGGCGAGGGTCACCGGCCCACCCTAGGACCGTGGAGCGGGACCGTGGCTGGAAGGATGGCCGCCATGACCGACCCCTACGTCGTCGAGGTCCCGCTGCGCTGGTCCGACATGGACGCCTACGGGCACGTCAACAACGTGCAGTACCTCCGCCTCCTCGAGGACGCCCGCGTCATCGGGTTCCGCGAGTGGTTCCCCGACCGCCCCACGCTGCTCGACGAGGGCATCGTCGTGTCGCGGCACGCCATCGAGTACCGCGCGCCGCTCACCTACCGGCCCGAACCGGTCGAGGTGGACATGTGGGTCACCCGCGTCCACGGGGCCGGCTTCGACCTCGGCTACGTCGTGCGCGACCCCGCGTCGGTCGGGGAGGCCGTGTACGCCGTCGCCGAGACCGGGCTCGTCCTCTACGACTTCGCGACCGCGCGCCCACGGCGCCTCGAGGCCGCCGCGCGCGAGGCGCTCGCGGTCCACGTCGGCGACCCCGTGGCCTTCCGGTGGGGTGGCCGGTGAGCGAGGTGCTCCGGCTCGTCGACGCCGCGGCGCTCGGCGACCTCGGGCGCTTCGCCGCGCGGGCCCGCACCCTCGACGAGCAGGGCGCCATGCGCCTGCAGGCCGGCGGTGACGTGCTCGCCGCCTGGGTCGGGGTGCTCCCGGGCAGCGGCATCCTCTCCGAGGGGACCGTCCTCGGCCTGCGCACCTTCGCCCTCGCCGAGCCGGCCACCTGCGACGCCGTCGTGCCCCTCGGGGCGGTCACCGACCGCACCGCCCGTCCCGGGGCGCCCGGAGTCCTTCCCCTGCCCCCGACCCGGGCGCTCGCGGCGTGGTCGGCGCTCACCCCGCCGCGGTCCGGCTGGGACGCGGCCGGCGAGCTGCCCGCCGACGACCTCGCCGCCGCGGCCCGCGAGGGACTGGCCGAGGTCGGTGCGGCGGTCCGCGAGCGGGGCGCCGCGGCGGGGTTCGTCCGTGACCGCGTGTGGGCCCGTGACCTCGACGGCGTGCGGGCCGGCGGCGCCTTCGCGGCGTTCTCGCTCGGCTTCCTCGCACCGGGGTCGGCGGTCCGGGTGTTCCGCTCCGGGCGGTGGACCCGGCTCACCGCCGCCGGCGGTCACGTCCTGATGCGCTGACCGGCCGGCACGACGACGACGGCGACGACCGCGAGGGCGAGGAAGATCGCCCCAAAGAGCGGGTTGTCCTGCCCGGGGACGTGGGCCGCGGCGAACGCCGCCGTCACCCCCGCGATGCCGAGGACGCTGCCGAGCACGTCGGCCAGCTGGATGGACGAGGACGCCTCGCCGTGGGCCTCGAGCGGGCTCAGCTCGAGCGCGAGGATGGTCGTCGTCGTGACACCGGTGCCCATCGAGAAGCCGGCGAGCAGGAGCGCGAAGACGCCGAGCCAGGCGGGCAGGTTGACCCACGCGACGAGGGAGAGCCAGCCGAGGCCGACCGCGAGGACCAGGCCGCCGACCTCGACGAGCCGGTGCCGCGGCAGGTGCAGCGCGTCGTGGCCCTGGTACCAGGCGCCGACGGCCCAGCCGACGGCCCCGACGGCCAGGGCGAGCCCGGCGACCTGGAGGCTCGCGTGGCGCTGCCCGGCGAGGAAGAGCGGCACGTAGGTGACGGCCCCGTAGAACGCGGCGCAGAGCAGGGCGCGGGCGAGGACGCAGCTCGGCACCCCGGCGGCCATGCGCACGGTGCCGCGCGGGAGCAGGCGCGGGGCGACGACGACCACCCCGACGAGCCCGACGAGCGCGAGCCCGGTCTTCCACGACCACGCGATGACGAGCTCGTGGGTGCCGAGCTGGAGGGCGCCCGCGGCGAGGGCGACCGCGACGCCGGCCCAGGCGGTCCGGACGTGCGTGGCGTGGTCGCGGCTCGCGTCGACCTCCCCGAGCGAGGAGGTGTCGACCCGCCGCTGGGCCCGGCCGAGCGCCACGACGGTGACGAGGACCGGCACGACGACGATCCAGAACACCCAGCGCCACGTGAGGTTCTCGGTCAGCCACGCCGACAGCGGCGGACCGGCGAGCGACGGGACGACCCAGGCGGCGGAGATGTACGTGAAGAGGCGGGGCCGGGCGGCCTCCGGGTAGACCCGTCCGGCGATGACGTAGAGCATGACGACGAGCAGCCCGCCACCGAGCCCGGTCAGCGCGCGCCCGACGAGGAAGACGTCGAGCCGGGTGGCGGAGCCGCACGTCGCCGCGCCCGCCGCGAGCAGCAGCTGGCCGACGAACGTGCCGGGCAGCGGTCCGGAGCGGTCGGTCCACACCCCGGCGAGGACGATGCCGAGCAGCTGCGCGGTGAGCATCACCGAGAACGCGAAGCCGTAGGAGCGGACGGCGTGCAGCTCGACGGCGACGTCGGGCATCGCGGTCGAGACGGCCATCGACTCGAACGCGACGATGGTCACCAGGGCGAGGACGGCCAGCGTGACCTCGAGGTACGGGCGGCTGAGGGGTCCTCCGACGCGCTCGCTGCCCTCGGTCCGCATTGTCGTCACCCTAGTGCCCGGACCTCGGCGTCAGGGGGTGTCCGCGCTGGTCCAGGACGTCGCGCAGGACGTCGATCCGGTCGGCGACGATGCCGTCGACGCCCAGGTCGAGGAGTCGGTGGTACTCGTCGGCGTCCTCGCGCGACCAGTCGTGGAACCAGACGTGCACCTGCTTGCCGAGGGCATGGGCGCGCCGGACCAGCCCGGGGGTCACGAGGGTCAGCGTGCGCCCCGCGACCCGGTGCTCCGCCGGGATCTGGAGCACCGGCGCCGGGGTGTGCAGCAGCCGGCTGAGCAGCGCCGGCGAGAACCGCAGCGCCGCCGTGCCGACCTGGCCGGCGGCGGTGGCGACGCGGGGGCCGAGCTCGCGCCGGATGGCCCGGACGCGCCGCGGTGAGAACGAGCCGAGACACACCCGGTCGAGGGCGTCGTGGTCGCGCAGCACCCGGAGGGTCGGCGCCAGGGCGGTGTCCGCCTTGACGTCGATGTTGAGGCGGGCGTCCGGGAAGGCCTCGAGGAGGTCGGCGAGCAGGGGCACGGGTTCGGAGCCGCCGATGCGGGCCGCGGCGACGGCCTCCCACGGCAGGTCGGCGACGGCCCCCGTGGCGTCGGTGACCCGGTCGAGGCGGGGGTCGTGGACGGCGACGACGTGGCCGTCGCGGGTCGCGTGGACGTCGGTCTCGAGGTAGCGGTAGCCCATCGCGACGGCCCGACCGAAGGCGACCAGCGTGTTCTCCAGCCCGGCGTTCTCGGCGAGCTTGGCCCCGCCGCGGTGGGCGAGGGCCAGGGGGGTCGGCGTCGCGAGGTAGGGGAAGTCGGCGGCCCGCACGGTCAGCCCGCGGTGGGGCGGAGCCAGACGGTGGTGTCCGCGGGCAGCGTGCCGTCGGCACCGAGCGGCCCGGACGCGACGAGCACCTCGCCCGCCGGAAGCGCCACCGGTGCCGCGCCCGTGTTCGTCACGACGAGGACCTCACCGCCGTCCTCCGCCGGCGCGCTCCGGAACGCGACCACGTCGCCGCCGGTCCGCCCGTCCCAGGCGAACGAGCCGCGCCCGAGCCCGAGGGAGCGACGCAGCCGGAGCAGCGTCCGGTACAGCTCGAGGGTCGAGCCCGCGACACCGTCCTGCTGGTCGACCGCGAGCCCGGCGTAGGCCTCGGGCTGCGGCAGCCACGGGTGGTCGCCCGGGCCGAAGCCGAGGCTGGGGGCGTCCCTGACCCAGGGCATCGGCACCCGGCAGCCGTCCCGGCCGGTCACCTCCCCCTTGGTGTGGTGGTAGGTGGGGTCCTGGCGCACCTCGTCGGGCATCGTCGTGTGCTCGGGCAGCCCGAGCTCCTCGCCCTGGTAGACGTAGGCGCCGCCGGGCAGCGCGAGCATGAGCGCGGTCGCGGCCCGCGCCCGGCGCAGCCCGAGCTCGGCGTCGGGCTGCGGGTCGTCGGCGGCGATGCCGTTCGGCCGCGGACGGTGCTGGTCGAGGCCGAGCCGGGAGGCGTGCCGGACGACGTCGTGGTTGGACAGCACCCACGTGGTCGGCGCGCCGACGGCGTCGTTCGAGCGCAGCGACGACTCGACGACCGCCGCCAGGGCCGCCCCGTCCCAGGGCGCCTCGAGGAACTCGAAGTTGAAGGCCTGGTGCATCTCGTCGGGCCGGACGTAGCGGGCCAGCCGCTCCTCGGGCTTGACCCACGCCTCGGCGCACAGGATCCGGTCGGGGCGGCCGTAGGAGTCGAGGACCCGGCGCCACGAGCGGTAGATCTCGTGCACGCCGTCCTGGTCCCACATCGGGGCGTGCCCGCCGGCGTTGTGGTCGAGCACGGAGGTGTCGCCGTCGGCCTCGGGACCCTCCTCGGTGACGACCTCGTCGTACAGGCCCACGGCGCCGTGCCAGTCCGGCAGCCCCTCGGCCTTGACGAGGCCGTGCGCGACGTCCACCCGGAAGCCGTCGACCCCTCTGTCGCACCAGAACCGCAGGACCGACTCGAGCTCGGCCCGGACCTCTGGGTTGTGCCAGTTCAGGTCCGGCTGGGTGACGTCGAAGATGTGGAGGTACCACTGGCCCGGGCTGCCGTCGGCCTCGGTGACGCGGCTCCACCCCTTGCCGCCGAAGACCGACGGCCAGTTGTTCGGGGGCTCCTCACCGTGCGGGCCGCGTCCGTCGCGGAAGACGTAGCGGTCGCGCTCGGGGCTGCCCGGGCCGGCGGCGAGGGCGGCCCGGAACCACGCGTGCTCGCTGCTCGTGTGGTTCGGCACGAGGTCGACGAGCACCTTGAGCCCGAGGTCGTGCGCGGCGGCGAGCATCCGGTCGGCGTCCTCGAGGGTGCCGAAGCGTGGGTCGATGTCGCGGTAGTCGGCGACGTCGTACCCGGCGTCGTTCATCGGCGAGACGTAGAACGGGCTGAGCCAGACCGCGTCGACGCCGAGGTCGCGCAGGTAGGGCAGGCGGGCGGTGATGCCCGGCAGGTCGCCGATGCCGTCGCCGTCGCTGTCGGCCCACGAGCGCGGGTAGACCTGGTAGATGACGGCGTCGCGCCACCACGGCGCGTCGGGCGCCTCGGCCGGGTGGAGGACGGTGCCGGGCTCGGTGAGCGGGCGTGGCTCGGTGCTCTGGGCGGTCACCCGCCCCATGCTTCCCCATCTGCCCGGCCGCGTCGAAACCGGCCCGCCGCCGTGGACCGACCCCGAGCCCCCGTCCTGCGGCGCCGCCCCGTGGGGCCTCAGCGCCGCGGCCCGAGGGCGGTGACCCACTCGGCCACCAGGTCGCCGACGACGTCGGCCGAGTACGCGTCCGCGTGACCGGCACCGGGGACCACGACGAGCGAGGTGGGGTGGCCGGCGGCGCGCAGCGCGAGGTCGAACGCGCGGCTCTGGGCCGGCGGGACGACGTCGTCGGCGTCGCCGTGGACCAGCAGCACCGGCAGGTCCGGCCGCCGGTCGGCGAGCAGCAGCGGGTCCGCCGCGACCCACCGGGCCGGGTCCTCCTCGGGCCGCACGCCGAGCAGTGCGACCGCGGCCTCGGGGACCTGCCGGACGTCGTACGGCCCGGCGAGCCCGACGAGCGCGTCGGGGACGACGAGGGGGTCGGCGCACACGGGGTGCACGTCGTGCGGCGCCAGCGCCGCGAGCGCGGCCAGGTGGGCGCCCGAGGAGTGCCCCAGCAGGACCAGTGCCGTCGGCTCGATCCCGGCCTCGCGGCTGGTCACGGCGGCGTCGGCGAGCGCGCACAGCACGTCCTCCACGGGGGTCGGCCACACGACACCGTCGCGGGCGGCGCGGATCTCGACGGGGACCGCCACCGCCCCGGCGGCCGCGAGGTGCTCGGCGAGGCCGGCGAGACCGGAGGGGTCGGCCGAGACCCAGCCGCCACCGGGCACGAGCACGACGACCGGCGCCGGTCCGGTGCGGACGGGCAGGTGCGCGGTGGCCTGCAGGCCCGGGCGGTAGTCGTGGGCCGGCAGAACGCGGACGCCCGGGTCGCCGCCCGGGGTGCAGGCCGCCAGCAGGGCGCAGGCGACCAGGGCCGTCCGGGACACGAGTCCCGCCGCGCGCCGACCGGCCGTCATCTCGTGCGCTCCTCTCGGCTCCAGTGTCGACCCCGACGGGCACCGGACCTGCGGACGTGTCGGGAACGCCACGTGCCGGACGCGGACCGTCCGGATCCGGTGGCAGGCTCGCTGGCATGGTCGCGACGACGCAGGTCCGGGTCACCCGCGAGCAGGCGCTCGCCCACCGGCTCGCGCGGCACCTGCTCGACCCGGTGGGCGGCGAGCCGGTCGCCGGGGTGGTCCGTCGCCTCGGTGCGGTGCCCTCGATGGACGAGGCGGGCGCCGAGCTCGCCGTCCGCACCCGGCGGCGCAGCTCGCGTCCCGGCGAGCTGGCGGCGGCGCTCGCGGCGGGCACGGTGGTCAGGGTGTTCGCCTTCCGGGGCGCGGTGCACCACCTCGCGGCGGAGGACGGGGGCATCTACCTCGCGCTGCGGGCCGCCGGACGGCAGTGGGAGCTGCCGAGCTGGGTCGAGCACTACCGGCTGGCGCCGGAGGACTGGCCGGACTTCCGCGCCGCCGTCCGTGAGGCCCTCACCGCCGGGCCGCTCACCGTGACCGAGCTCGGTGAGGTGGTCACCCGGGACCCGGCCTACCGCCACCTCGCGCCGGTGTTCGCCGCGGGAGCCGGCACGCTGGTCAAGCCGCTGACGTGGCAGGGCGACATGTGCTTCGGGCCGCCGCGCGGGGGCCGGGCCACCTTCCAGCGGCTCGACACCAACCCGCGGTGGCGGGGCGTCCCCGACCTCGAGGACGCCGGACCGCGTGCGGTCCTGGCCTACCTGCGCACCTACGGCCCGGCCACGCCGGGGCACGTGCACCACTGGCTGGGCGACGGCCTGAGCGCCGGCCGCCGGCGGGTCGAGCGCTGGCTGGCCGGCCTCGCCGACCGGCTCGTCACGGTCGAGGTCGCTGGGACGCCGTCGCTGCTGCTCCGCGAGGACCTCGAGGCGCTGCTCGCGGCCGAGCCGTCGGAGGCCGTGCGGCTGCTGCCCGGCCACGACCAGTGGGTCATGGGACCGGGGACGAGGGACACCTCCGTGGTCCCGCCGGACCGGCGCGAGGTGGTGACCCGCAAGGCGAACCTCGTCGTCGCGGGCGGGGTGGTCCGCGGCACCTGGAGCCGGCGCGGTGACGACCTCGACGTCACCTGGCTCGACGCCGCGCCGCTGCCCGCCGGGGCGCTCGACGAGGAGGTCGGGCGGCTCGGTGCCATCCTCGGGCGGGACCTGCGGCTCAGGGGGTGAGCGGCGGGTGGCCGTGCCCGTCGTCGGTGTTGACGAGCATGTGGGCGGCGCGCAGGAAGTAGTCGCGCATCTGCTCTGCCTGCGGCTCGGGGATGCCGGCCACCTCGACGGCGTCGAGCATGTGCCGCATCCAGCGGTCGCGCATGTCGAGGGTCACGGGGAAGGGCGCGTGCCGCATCCGCAGCCGGGGGTGGCCACGCTCCTCGCTGTACGTGCTCGGCCCGCCGAAGTACTGGGTGAGGAACATCCGCAGCCGGCGCTCCGCCGGCGCGAGGTCCTCCTCCGGGTAGAGCGCCCGCAGCGGCGGGTCGGCGGCCACGCCCTCGTAGAAGGCGTGCACCAGCCGCTCGAAGGTGGGGGCCCCGCCGACCTCCTCGTAGAGGCTCACGAGTGGGCCCCCGTCGAGAACGGCGGGAGCGGCGGGCCCTGGATGCCGTGGGCGTCGAAGGCGAGCTTGATGCGGGTGCGCAGCTCGCGCTGGACGCCGAAGTTCTCGCCCGGCAGGCACTTCGCGAGCACCCGCACGGTGACGGTCTGCCCGGTGATCGAGTCGACGCCGAGGACGGTCGGCGGCTCGAGGAGCTTCTCGGACCACGTCGGGTCGTTGCCGAAGGCCTCCGCCGCGGCGCGGACGACGCCGAGGACGTTCTCGATGTCCTCGAGGTAGGAGACCGGCATGTCGACCCACGCGGCCGAGTAGCCCTGCGACCGGTTGCCGATCCGGACGATCTCGCCGTTGCGGACGTACCAGGTGATGCCGTCGGCGTCGCGCAGCCGGGTGACCCGCAGGGTGACCTCCTCGACGGTGCCGATCGCCTCGCCGGTGTCGATGACGTCACCGACGCCGTACTGGTCCTCGAAGATCATGAAGATCCCGGAGAGGAAGTCCTTGACGAGGCTCTGCGCGCCGAAGCCGAGGGCCACCCCGCCGACGCCTGCCGACGCGAGCAGCGGCCCGAGCGGGAGCCCGACGAGGGCCATCACGGTGAGCACCGTGACGATCCCGACGACGAAGGTCGAGATGCTCCGCAGCAGCGACCCCATCGTCTCGACCCGCTGTCGGTGCCGCTCACCGGCGAGACCGGTGGCCGTCGCGAGGACGCGCCCGGCACCCCCCGCGGTGGCCAGGCGCGCGGCCGTGCGCGAGGTCATCGTCGCGACGACCCGGCCGATGAAGCGGTGCAGCGCCCAGCGGGCGACGAACCCGAGGAGCAGGACGACGAGCACCCGGATGCCGTCGGTGAGCAGCCACCCCTGCACCGTGTCCCAGTACGTGCTCACCGTCCTCGCGTCGAGGGTGAACGGGTCGAGGGCGAGCAGGGCGGTCACGGCATCAGTCACGGGCATCACGCTCCTGGGCGGCGAGGGCGCGGACCACCGGGTCGCGGTTCTCGGCGACGAGGCGGCGCAGCGCGGCGGGGGCGTCGGCGCGCTCGTCGAGCCACGACTGCGTCGCCTCGAGCAGCGCGGCGTCGGCGAGCGGCCTCGGGTAGAAGCCGAGGACGAGGGCCTCGACGAGGGCGTGCGAGCCCTTGGCCTCGACGGTGTCGAGCATCGTGTGGTAGCGCGCCACGTACGGACGCAGGAGCTCGGCGGGCGTGCCGGCCCGGCTGAAGCCGAGGCCGGTCGCGTCGACGACGGCGTTCGGCAGGCCGCTCTCCTCGACGCTCGTGCGCCACGCGCGCTCCTTGGCCTGCGCGGTCGGCACGGCCGCGAGGGTGCGGGCGGCGCGCTCGCGGGCGGTCGCGGTGTCCTCGCGGGCCCGTTCGGCGGCGACCTCCTCGTCCGAGGAGTCACCGGCCGCGGCGAGCGCGGTGAGCAGCGTCCAGCGCATCTCGAAGTCGACGTCGAGGCCGTCGAGCACCTCGGTGCCCTCGTAGAGGCCGCGCAGCGTCGTCGTGTCGTCGCCCGCCGTCGTGAACGCGGCGGCGGCCATGACGAGCTGGAGCTGCGCGTCACTGCCGGGGGCGGCGGCCCGCGCCACCTCCCACAGCCGGTCGCGGGTCGCGGTGCGGGTGGCCTCGCGGTGCTCCGGCGCGGTGTAGGAGAAGACCGCCGTGCGCAGCTGGACGAGCAGGGTGCGCAGCAGGGTGGAGTCGCTCTCGCCGGGCAGGCTGGCCAGGACGAGGTCGACGAACCGGCGCGCGCCCATCTCGGCCTCGCGGGTCATGTCCCACGCCGAGGCGAGGACGAGGGCGCGGGGGAGGGACTCGGTGAAGCCGCGCGGGTGGGCCAGGGCGGTGGCGAGCGAGCGCTCGTCGAGCCGGATCTTCGCGTAGGCGAGGTCCTCGTCGTTGACGAGGAGGAGGTCGGGCTGCTCGCGGCCGACGAGCTCGGGCACCTCGGTGCGCTCGCCGTCGACGTCGAGCTCGAGGAGGTCGGTGCGGTGCAGCGCGCCGTCGCGGACCTCGTAGAGCCCGATGCCGAGGCGGTGCGGGCGCAGCGTCTCGTAGCCCTCGGCGAAGGTCTGCTCGACGGCCGCCGCGCTGATGCGTCCGTACTCGTCGACCTCGACGACCGGGCGCAGCGTGTTGACGCCCGGGGTCTCGAGCCACAGGCGCGACCACGCGCGCAGGTCACGGCCGGAGGTGGCCTCGAGCTCGGTCAGCAGGTCGTCGAGGGTCGTGTTGCCCCAGGCGTGCGTGCGGAAGTAGGTGCGCAGCCCCTCACGGAAGGCGTCGCGGCCGACGTAGGCGACGAGCTGCTTGAGGACCGAGGCGCCCTTGGCGTAGGTGATGCCGTCGAAGTTGACCTCCACGTCCTGGAGGTCACGGATCTCGGCGACGATCGGGTGCGTCGTCGAGAGCTGGTCCTGGCCGTAGGCCCAGTCCTTCTCGTAGGTGCCGAACGTGGTCCACGCGTCGGTCCACTCGGTCGCCTCGGCCTGGCACGTCGTCGAGGCCCACTCGGCGAAGGACTCGTTGAGCCACAGGTCGTTCCACCACCGCATCGTCACGAGGTCGCCGAACCACATGTGCGCCAGCTCGTGGAGGACGGTGAGGGCGCGGCGCTCGACGAGGGCGTCGGGCACCCGCGAGCGGAAGACGTAGACCTCGGCGATGGTGACGCAGCCCGCGTTCTCCATCGCCCCCATGTTGTACTCCGGCGAGAAGAGCTGGTCGTACTTCGCGAACGGGTAGGCGCAGTCGAACTCCTCCTCGAAGAAGGCGAACCCCTGCTTGGTCACCTCGAAGAGGTTGTCGGCGTCGAGGTACGGCGTGAGCGAGCGGCGGCAGAAGATGCCGAGCGGCACCTCGCCGGCCCGCGTCGTCACCGTGTCGCGGACGACGTCGTAGGGGCCGGCGACGAGGGCGGTGATGTAGCTCGAGATGCGTGGCGTGCGCTCGAAGGCCCACGTGGCGGTGCCCTTGCCGGCCGGCAGCGGCTGCGGGGTCGGGGAGTTGGACACGACCTGCCAGTGCGCCGGCGCGGTGACCGTGAAGCCGAACTCGGCCTTGAGGTCGGGCTGCTCGAACACGGGGTACATCCGCCGGCTGTCCGGCACCTCGAACTGCGTGTAGAGGTAGACCTCGTCGTCGACCGGGTCGACGAAGCGGTGCAGCCCCTCGCCGGTGTTCGTGAACCGGCCGGTCGCGCGCACGACGACCTCGTTCTGCTCGGCGAGCCCGGTGAGGCGGACCCGGCTGTCGGCGTAGTGCGTCGCGGGGTCGAGCTCGGCGCCGTTGACGGTGATCGACTCGACCGAGGCGCCCACGAAGTCGAGGAAGGTCTCCGCGCCCGGTGTGCTGCACGAGAACCGGATGGTGCTCGTCGTCGGGAAGGTCTCCGCGCTCGCCGTGACGTCGAGGACGACGTCGTGGGTGTCGACGGTGACGAGGGCCGAGCGGGTGGCGGCCTCGTCGCGCGTGAGGTTCGTGCCGGGCACGGGGGGCTCCTGTCGTCCTGTGCGATGAGGGCGCCCGGTCCGGGCGCCCCGCGGCTCATCCTGTCACGGTGCGGGACCACCCGGCCGGGGGTGGGGGGTGCGGTGGCAGGATGGCGAGGGTGACCACCGAGACCGCCCCCACCCGCGCCTCCGCCGAGTTCTGGTTCGACCCGCTGTGCCCGTGGGCCTGGATGACCTCCCGCTGGATGGGGGAGGTGCAGCAGGTGCGCGACGTCGACGTCACCTGGTCCGTCATGAGCCTCTCGGTGCTCAACGAGGGCCGCGAGGACCTCCCGGCGAGGTACCGCGAGCTGATGGACGACGGCTGGGGCCCGGTGCGCGTGGTCATCGCCGCGCGGCACAAGCTCGGCGACGAGGTCGTCAAGCCGCTCTACGACGCCCTCGGCACCCGCATCCACCACCGCGAGGAGGACTACGCCACGGCCATCGCCGGGGCCCTCGCGGACCTCGACCTGCCGGCCGAGCTCGCCGAGGCCGCGCACTCGCAGGAGCACGACGACGAGCTGCGGGCCAGCCACCAGCGGGCCATCGACCTCGTCGGTGACGACGTGGGCACCCCCGTCGTGGCCGTCGACGGCGTCGCGTTCTTCGGTCCGGTCGTCACGCCGGCGCCCAAGGGCGAGGCCGCCGGGCTGCTCTGGGACGGCTGCCTGCTGCTCGCCCGCACCCCCGGCTTCTACGAGCTCAAGCGGTCCCGCACCCAGGGCCCGATCTTCGACACGGAGGACTGAGATGGCCCGCGTCCACGTCGCCGGCGACCACGCCGCGTTCGAGATGGTCGCCGACCTGGCGGCGTTCCTCGAGGCCGAGGGCCACGAGGTGACCAACCACGGCCCGCACGCCTACGACGCCCAGGACGACTACCCGGTCTTCGTGCTCCGCGCGGCCGAGGCCGTCGCCGCCGACCCCGAGGCGCTCGGCGTGGTCCTCGGCGGCTCCGGCAACGGGGAGCAGATGGCCGCGAACAAGGTTCGCGGGGTCCGCGCTGCCCTCTGCTACGACGAGGAGCTGGCCCGCCTCGCCCGTGAGCACAACGACGCCCGGATCATCTCGATCGGCGCCCGGATGACCGAGCCCGAGGTGGCTCGGGCGATGGTGCGCACCTTCGTCGCCACGCCGTTCAGCGGCGAGGAGCGGCACGTGCGCCGGCTGCGGATGATCGACGCCTACGAGGCCGACGGCAGCCTCCCGCCCACCCCCTGAGCGGGCCTTCCGGCGACCTCCGCCGCAGGCTCCCCACCTGCGCGGGAGCGGTCCGCGCCGATCCTCTGGCGGGGCGGGTCGGTTGGCACTATTGTGACGCCCGCCCGACTGTGGCGACCGGACGACGACACAGGGGTGAGCATGGCAGCAGGCGGTGAGCCGGCCGGGGCGGTCCGTCCCGAGGCCGAGGTGGGGTGGCGCCGCCCCCCCGCCGCCCGCCTCGGCCGCCTCGCCGAGGGGCGCGCCCCCACCGTCCTGCTCGTCGTCGGGGTCGTCCTCCTCGGGGCCGGGGCGGTGCTGGCGCCGGCGCTCGTCCCCATCGCGCTCGTCTTCCCGCTGCTCGTGCTCGCCGGGCTCGTCCTCGAACCACGGCGGCTCGCCGTCGTACTCGGCGCGACCGCCGCGGTGGTCCTCGTCTGGTCGCCGGTCTCCCTGCTCGACCCGGTGCGGGTCGCCGGGGTCGTCGTCGCCGTCGCCCTCGTGATGTGGCAGGCCGTGCTCGTCGCCCGCTCGCGCGCCCTCGTCGGCACCCGCGGCCTCGGTGCGGACCGGATGTTCGTCGAGCTGCGCGACCGCATCGTGCAGGCCGGCGGCGTGCCGGCCCTGCCCACCGGCTGGTACGCCACCTCCTGCATCCTCTCCGCGCACGGCGACCGCTTCTCCGGCGACTTCGTCATCGCGCACCTCGCCCCGGGCGAGGAGCGGCTCGAGGTGGTCCTCGTCGACGTCAGCGGCAAGGGCACCGGGGCGGGCACCCGCTCGCTCCTCCTCTCCGGTGCGCTCGGCGGGCTGCTCGGCGCGGTGCCCGCCGCCAGCTTCCTCCGGGCGGCCAACGGGTACCTCGTGCGGCAGGGGTGGGGCGAGGGGTTCGCGACGGCCGTCCACCTCGAGCTCGACCTGCGCACCGGCGCCTACTCGGTCGGCAACGCGGGGCACCCCGCACCGGCCGCCTACACTTCGGGACGCGCCCGCTGGACCGTCCTCGAGGGCTCGCGCGGCCCGTTGCTGGGCCTCCTGCCCGAGGCCGAGTTCCCCCGGCTCACCGGCCGTCTCGAGCGTGGCGACGGGCTGCTCCTCTACTCCGACGGCGTCGTCGAGACCCGGGACCGCGACCTCACCGACGGCATCGACCGGATGCTCGGCGTGGCCGCGATGTCGGTCGTCCGGGACGGCGACGTCGCCCGCGAGGTGTGCGAGGCGGCGCGTTCGGGGGAGGATGACGGCCGGGCCGCGTTCTCCGTGCGCCGCGTCTGACGCGGACGGCGGTGCCGCGGCCCGGCACCCGGTCCCGACCCGAAAGGCCCGACCCGTGGCATCCCGCCCGGTCCTCGACCACGAGCCCCGCGAGGGCGTGCGCACCTTCACGCCGCGCTGGCGCAACAGCCCCCTGACCGACGAGCGGATGGCCACGCTGTTGCCGGCGCGCGCCCTGCCCGAGGGCCCGCTCGTGCCCACCGAGGCGTTCGGGCGCAGCGGCCCGGTCGTGCTCGAGATCGGGTCCGGGCACGGCGCCGCCGCCATCGCCTACGCCCTGGCCCACCCGGAGGCCGACGTCGTCGCCGTGGACGTGCACGTGCCGGGGGTCGCCCGGATGCTCGCCGCGGCCGAGGAGGCCGGCGTCGCCAACCTGTGGGTGCACCCCGGCGACGTGCTGCCGCTGCTGCGCGCCCGGGTGGAGCCGGCGACGCTCGCCGCCGTGCACCTGTTCTTCCCCGACCCCTGGCCCAAGCAGCGGCACGCCAAGCGGCGCTTCGTCCAGCAGCACACGCTGACGCTCATCGCCTCGCGCCTCGCGCCCGGCGGGGTGCTGCGCATCGCCACCGACATCGACGCCTACGCCCGGCACTGTCGCGAGCAGCTCGCCGCGTTCGGAGGCTTCGACGTCGTCGAGGGGGAGCGTCCGGCGTGGCGTCCGGACGACGGCTTCGAGGCCAAGGGGCTGCGGCACGGGCGCACCGTCTCCGAGCTCCGCTGCACGCTGCTGCCCTGACTCCCCCCACTGCGAACGTGTGTGAAGAACGTCGGCCTGGCGACGTTCTTCACACACGTTCGCGGGTCGGGGTAGCCGGACCCGCCGTCGCCGCTCCCGCTCCTCCGTCGCGGGATCCGCTCCGGCTCCCGTCATCCGGCACCACGACGACCGGCGATGCGCTCCGCGCATCCCGGTTCGTCGGGGTAGCCGGATTCGAACCGGCGGCCTTCCGCTCCCAAAGCGGACGCGCTACCAAGCTGCGCCATACCCCGGGGCACGCGGGACCGAGCGGATGATTTCGGATTCCCGCGGGCGCCGCCCTAGGCTAGCGCTGCCCTCGCGGTGCACGCCGACGAGGTGCGCGGGCGTAGCTCAATGGTAGAGCCCCAGTCTTCCAAACTGGCTACGCGGGTTCGATTCCCGTCGCCCGCTCCATCGCTCGTCGCCCGTCACCAGTCCGGGCGCCCGAGCACGTCCCGGTGCCGCACGAGGGTGCGGCGCCGCGCGGGCACCCTCGACCACACTGCCTGCTGCAGCGCGAGGGTCAGCGCGCCGGCGGCCGCCATCCCGGCGAGGTTGAGCCCCAGCTGGGCGAGCGAGCCGCTCACCTCGTGCCACGCCCCGAACGCCGCGCCGAGGGCGACGTTGCCCGCGGCGGGCACGGTGGTCACCGAGATGAAGACCCCGGACAGGCCGCCGGTGCGCGCCGAGGTCAGCGACAGCACGCCGGCCGCCGCCGCGACGACGGCGACGACGAAGCTCCAGCGGTCCGGGGTGTAGATGAACGCCGTCGCCGGCCGCTCGCCGACGATGTCCTCGTAGGTGACCCAGCCGAGCAGCCGGCCGAGCAGGCCGGCCGCGAAGGTCACGACCATCCCGACGACGAAGCCGAGCACGAGCGTGCGCGCGGCGATGCCGAACAGGCCCCACTTGCGCCGCACGAGCGCGAGGCCGATGGCGGCGACCGGTCCGAACTCCGGCCCGAGCACCATCGCCCCGATGACGAGGATGGGGGAGTCGAGGACGATGGCGACGCCGGCGATGAGGGTCGCGAGCACCATGAAGGACACGTACGTCCAGTTGAGCTCCGAGTCGCCGTACGCCCGGTGCCCGACCTCGGTCCAGACGACGGCGTCCGCGCTCGCCCCCGGGGCGAGGCGCTCGGCCTCGAGCCCGGTGCGCGAGAGCCAGGTCTCGACCGGCTCGACCCGGATGGTGCCCTCCTCGTGCACCCCGAGGTCGCGCAGCGCCTCGATGACGGGGTTGGCGCCCTCCCGCGCGATGTCGGCGGTGACGACGTCGCCGGGCGGGACGAGCGAGGCCCCGCGGTGCACCGCCAGCCCGGTGACGTAGTCGTCGGACCGCAGGAGGGTGAGGACGTCCTCGGTCAGGGACCCGGGGACCGAGAGGCGCAGCGACAGCACGGCGCCAGTGTGCCCGAGCGCCGGGCCCGCGAGGGCGGACCCGGCGCTCGGGCCGCCGGTCACTTGCCCCCGGTACCCCCGGCGCGGAAGGCGACCCACGCGTCGCTCATGCGCTCGGCCTGGCCACGGGTGAACATGTTCATGCAGGAGTCCTGCGTGTAGTCCATGAAGTTGTGGATGGGGTCGAGGCCGGGCGCGCTGCACGTGTCCGCGCCCACCGGGCAGTCGAACTGCGGCTGGGCCTCCTTCGGGGTGTCGGTCACGTAGTCGCCGGAGGCCGAGCACCCGTGGTTGAAGGTGTGCTCGAGCATCAGCCAGTGCCCGACCTCGTGGGTGAGCGTGTCGCCCTCGGCGTACTTGCCCGCGGTGCCGCCCGGCATCGACTCGTCGAGCATGACGACACCGTCGATGTAGTCCCGCCCGTTGTTGTACCCCTTGGGGAAGTACGACCAGCCGAGCAGGCCGCCGCCGATGTTCGCCGCGTACACGTTGAGGGTGCGTGAGTCGCCTTGGTGGAGCGCCTTCTTCATGTCCCTCTCGTTCTTGCCCGGCACGACGGTGTACCAGGCGGGGTTCGTCGTCCACGTCGTGCCGACCAGGCGGAAGCGGAACGGGGTGTCCGCGGCGTCGGCGGCGGTGCGCCCGGCGTAGGAGTCGTTGAGCACGGTCATCTGGGCCGCGATGAGGCGCGTCCAGCGGGCCTTCTCGGCAGCGGTGAAGCCGTCGTCGGAGACCATGTGGAAGACGGTGGGGACGGTGACCTCGCCGTTGCCGAGGTACGGCGCGTCGGGCAGGACGCCGTAGGCGTTGGCCTGGTTGTCGGGGTAGAGCTTGGGCTCCGCCGCGCTCGCGCCGTCGGCGACCCGGGCCGCGCTGCCGGCACAGGCCTGCACCTGGGGGGAGGGAGTGCCGGCGGCGGCGGCGCCGGAGACGGCCGCCGGCGCGCCGAGCGCCGTGACGAGTGCGCCGGCGGCGGCGAGCCGGGTGAGGGCGGAGGTCAGCGAGGTCATCGAGGTCCCTTCGGTCGGGCGACCCGTTCGGGTGCGCGCGGTGCTTGCGGAAGGTACCGGCCCGGGACGCCGCGCGGGAGGGCCCGTGCCCGCCCTGTGCGGTGAACGGCCGATTCGGCCGCCCCGGGGCGGGCCGCTAGCATGGGCCTTTGGCGTCGTCCCGGTCGTCCGCGCCCTCGCGCGGCCCGGAGCGCCCGGCCCCGCCCGGTCCGACGACGCCCGACCGTCAACCCCGACACCCCAGGTGGAGTCCCCGAAGTGAAGAGTGCCGTCGAGACCCTGAGCCCGACCCGGGTCAAGCTGACCGTCGAGGTCCCGTTCGACGAGCTGAAGCCACTGCTCGACGACGCGTACCGCACCATCGGCGCGCAGATCCAGGTCCCCGGCTTCCGCAAGGGCAAGGTCCCCGCGCGGATCATCGACCAGCGCGTCGGCCGCGGTGCCGTCGTCCAGGAGGCCGTCAACGAGGCCCTCCCGCGCTTCTTCGCCGAGGCCGCCGAGGCCGAGGAGGTCCGCGCCATCGGTCAGCCCGACGTCGACGTCACCGCCGTCCCGCTCGAGGACGGCCAGGACCTCGAGTTCACCGTCGAGACCGACGTCCGCCCGACCATCGAGCTCCCCGAGCTCACCGGCATCGCGGTCACCGTCGACGACGTCTCCGTCGCCGACGACGACGTCGAGGAGCGGCTCACCGCGCTGCGCGAGCGCTTCGGCACCCTCGTCGGCGTCGACCGCCCCGTCGAGGACGGCGACCACGTCTCCATCGACCTCTCGGCCGAGATCGAGGGCGAGGAGATCGACTCGGTCACCGGGGTCTCCTACGAGGTCGGCAGCGGCAACATGCTCGCCGGGATGGACGAGGCGCTCCTCGGGCTCTCCGCCGGCGACACGACGACCTTCACCGCCCCGCTCGCCGGTGGCGACCGCGAGGGTCAGGACGCCGAGTGCACCGTCACCGTGCAGTCGGTCAAGGTCCGCGAGCTCCCCGAGCTCGACGACGACTTCGCCCAGCTGGCCTCCCAGTTCGACACCCTCGAGGAGCTGCGCGCCGACGTCGTCCAGCAGGCCGAGCAGGCCAAGCGGTACGAGCAGGGCATCCAGGCCCGCGACAAGGTCCTCGAGCACCTCCTCGAGACCGTCGACGTGCCGGTGCCGGACGGCATCGTGCAGGCCGAGGTCGACGCCCACCTCGAGGGCGAGAACCGGATGGAGGACGACGAGCACCGGGCCGAGGTCGACGAGTCGACCCGCAAGGCGCTCAAGGCCCAGTTCCTCCTCGACGCGATCGCCGAGCAGCTCGAGGTCCGCGTCGAGCAGCCCGAGCTCATCGAGTACCTCGTGATGAGCGCGCAGCAGTACGGCATGGACCCCAACCAGTTCGCCCAGGCGCTCGACCAGCAGGGCCAGGTGCCCGCGATGGTCCAGGAGGTCGCCCGCCGCAAGGCGCTGGCCGCCGTCCTCGACGAGGCCACGGTCACCGACGCCAGCGGCAACGCCGTCGACCTCGACGCGCTCGTGCCGGACGCCGAGGGTGACGAGGCCGCGGACGCCGCCACCGACGAGGCCGCCGACGCCACCGAGGACACCGAGGAGCCGGCGAAGGCCTGACCCGGGTCGCCGACCCCGGCGACTTCTTGCGCATCCCCCACCTCGGGAGGCCCGGTCCGGGCCCGTCGAGGTGGGGGATTCGCCATGAGTGGGGCACCGGGGGCCGGCGCCCCGGGTCTCCGTGGCGTCCGCGGGGTCAGGCGGGCGGCGGAGCGGTCGTCGTGCCGACCCGGAGCGAGACCGGGAACGGCTCGTCGGCGACCGCCTCGCCCTCGAGCGCCCGCCGGACCAGCCGCCCGAGCGCCCGGCCCTTCTCGACGCCGGGCTGCAGCACGGTGGTCAGGGTCGCGTCGAGCCACGGCAGGTCGACCCCGTCGAAGCCGGTGACCGAGAGGTCCTCGGGCACCCGCAGGCCGAGGGACTCCGCGGCCCGCACCACCCCGGCCGCGAGCAGGTCGGCCTGGCAGACGACGGCGGTGGGGCGCAGGGGCGCGGGACGCTCGAGGAGCAGCCGGCCGGCCTCCTCGCCGGCCCCGACGGTCAGGTCGGCGGCCTGGACGACGGGCGCGTCCGCGCCCACGAGCGACCGGAAGCCGCGCAGCCGACCGGCGGCGTCGGGGTACTCCGCGCCCTCGACGTCGCTCACCCGGACCGGCCCGGTCACCGCGCCCGGGTGCAGGGCCATCGAGACGTGCGCCACCCGGGTGTGCCCGAGGTCGAGGACGTGGCGGGTGGTCAGCCCGATCGCGGCCTCCTCGTCGGTGCGCACGTGCGCGATGCCGGCGGCCTCGGGGGAGCCGCTGCCGACGAGCGGCACGCCTCGCGCCGTGAGGTGGGCGACGACGGGGTTGTCCCGGACGCCGCACAGCGGGAAGACGGCCGCGTCGAGGGCCTGGCCGGCCAGCTGGGCGACCGCCCGCTCGGGGTCGTCGGCGGGCTGGGCGACGAGCAGCATCGTGCGCCCGGCGACCTCGAGGTGGTCGGCGGGGCCGTCGAGCGCGGCGAGGGGGAAGGGGTCGGGGAACGCGTAGCGCAGGGGGGCCTCGCCGAGGACCGCCCCCGTGCCGACCCGGCCCTGGCGCAGGGAGGACGCCAGCGGGTCGGGGCCGGCGAACGCGAGGGCGGCCGCGGCCTCGCGCACCCGCTCGGCCGTGGCCGCGGAGACCGGACGCTTGCCGCTGAAGACGAGCGACGCGGTCGAGGTCGAGACGCCCGCGCGGACGGCGACGTCGCGCAGCGTCGGGCGACGGTCCCCGGCTTGACGTGGGCGGCTCATGCGTCGGAGAATATCGAATCGATTCGATCGAATCGATTCGACCCTCGGCGCGGCCCTCACGAGCCCGTCGCCACCCAGCCCCGAGAGAGCCCGTGAGCACCGCCATGTCCGCCGCCGCGCCCGCCCTGCCCCGCGAGCGGGTGACGACGGCCCGCACCGCCGTCTTCGTCGTCTTCGCCCTCGCCGGCCTCGTCTTCGCGTCGTGGGCGGCCCGCATCGCGGACACCAAGGTGGCCCTCGGGCTGAGCGCCGGCGAGCTCGGCGCCACGCTCCTCGCGGCGAGCGTCGGCTCGGTCACGGGCCTGCCCCTCGCCGGGCGGGTCAGCGGCCGGATCGGTGCCGGGCGGACCGTGACGGTCGGCGCGGGCGTCTCGCTGGTCGGGCTCCTCGCCACCGGCGCGGTCGTCGACGCCCACGGGTCGCGCTTCCTCGTCATGGCCGGCCTCTTCCTCGTCGGCCTCGGGGTCGGCCTGTGGGACGTCGCCATGAACCTCGAGGGCGCCACGGTGGAGCGCGAGCTCGGGAGCTCGGTCATGCCCCACTTCCACGCGGCCTTCTCCGGCGGCACCGTGCTCTCCGCGCTCGTCGGGGCCGGGATGTCGGCCGCGCACGTGCCGTTGACCCTCCACTTCGCGGGTGCCGTCCTCGTCACGGTGGCCGGCGCCGCCTGGGCGCTGCCGCGCTTCCTGCCGCGGGCCGCGGAGGACGAGCCGGCCGGGGCCGAGGGCGTGGCCCCACCCCGGCAGCGGTCGGCGTGGCTCGAGCCGCGCACCCTGCTCATCGGGGTGGTCGTCCTCGCGGCCGCGTTCACCGAGGGCACCGCGAACGACTGGCTGGCCGTGGCCTTCGTCGAGGGCCACGAGCTCCCGGCGTGGGCGGGCGTGCTCGGCTTCGCGACCTTCCTCACCTTCATGACGGTCGGCCGGCTCGTCGGCACCCACCTCCTCGACACCCGCGGACGGGTCCCGGTGCTGCGGGTCAGCTTCGGGCTGGCCGTCCTCGGCGCGGCGCTCGTCGTCTTCGGGGCCGACTGGCTCGCGTTCGTGGGCGCCGCCGTCTGGGGCATCGGGGCCGCCCTCGGCTTCCCGGTCGGGATGAGTGCCTCCGCCGACGACCCGCAGCGCGCCGCGGCCCGGATGTCGGTCGTCGCGACGATCGGCTACGTCGCCTTCATCGCGGGTCCGCCGCTCCTCGGCTTCCTCGGCGACCACGTCGGGGTCCTCCACGCGCTCCTCGTCGTCGGCGCCCTCGCCGTCCTGGCCCTGTCCGTCGTCCCCTCGGTGCGCGAGCCGGAAGGTCGTCCGGCCGCGCAGCGGCGGGCCGCGCCGGCGGCGGGGGGGCCGGTCGGCTGAGCCCGTCCGGGGTCCACCCGGGGCGGTTGTGCTCACGGCGAACACGGCGCCGGTGGTGGAGTGCCGCGGGGTGGGCGGGCGTTAGGGTCACTGACAGGAACGACCCCATCACGAGCGAGGAGCATCCCAGCGTGACCAGCACCGAGATCGTCGCCGCGGGCGAGGGCCAGAAGGCCGGCCTCGACGACTCCATCTACAACCGTCTCCTCAAGGAGCGGATCATCTTCCTCGGGTCCGACGTGCGTGACGACAACGCGAACGCCATCTGCGCGCAGATGCTGCTGCTCGCCGCCGAGGACTCCGACAAGGACATCTGGCTCTACATCAACAGCCCCGGCGGCTCGGTGACCGCCGGCATGGCCATCTTCGACACCATGCAGTGGGTGCCCAACGACGTCGCCACGGTCGCGATGGGGATGGCCGCCTCGATGGGCCAGTTCCTCCTGTCCGCCGGCACCCCGGGCAAGCGCTACGCCACCCCGCACGCGCGGGTCATGATGCACCAGCCGTCCGGCGGCATCGGCGGCACCGCGTCCGACATCAAGATCCAGGCCGAGCAGCTGCTGCACATCAAGAAGCAGATGGCCGAGCTCATCGCCGAGCACACCGGGCAGACCGTCGACCAGATCGAGGCCGACTCCGACCGCGACCGCTGGTTCACGGCGGCGGAGGCCAAGGAGTACGGCTTCGTCGACCACGTGATCACCAAGGCCGACATGGCGGGCCGGCACGCCGACAACCCCGTGACGTCGGACTGACCCGGCCGAGACGACGCGAGAGAGAGACATGAACGCAGACCTGACCGGCCGGCTCCACGTGCCGGGCCCGCAGAGCCGCTACATCCTGCCGCAGTTCGAGGAGCGCACCTCGTACGGCATGAAGCGCCTCGACCCGTACACCAAGCTCTTCGAGGACCGCATCATCTTCCTCGGCGTGCAGGTCGACGACGCCTCGGCCGACGACATCATCGCCCAGCTCATCGTGCTCGAGTCCCAGGACCCCGACCGCGACATCCTCATGTACATCAACAGCCCGGGCGGCTCGTTCACGGCGATGACGGCGATCTACGACACGATGCAGTACATCCGCCCGGACGTGCAGACCTTCGTCATCGGGCAGGCCGCGTCCGCGGCCGCGGTGCTGCTCGGCGCCGGCGCGAAGGGCAAGCGCTTCGCGCTGCCGAACAGCCGCGTACTCATCCACCAGCCCGCGATCGAGGGCACCGGCGGCATGGCCTCCGACCTCGAGATCCACGCCAACGAGATCATCCGGATGCGCGAGTGGCTCGAGGAGACGATCGCGCACCACAGCAACCGGACGGTCGAGGAGGTCCGCAAGGACATCGAGCGCGACAAGATCCTCTCCGCCGAGGGTGCCAAGGAGTACGGCCTCGTCGACGAGGTCCTCGCCTCGCGCAAGGCCTCGAGCGTCTGAGCCGCCGCCCACCGCACCACCGCCGCCGCCCGGTCCCCGCGACCGGGCGGCGGTCTCGTCCCCACCCCCGGTTCCCGTCCCGCCGCCCCGACCTCGCCCCGCCGCCCCGACCTCGCCCGGCCGGGGCGTCATGACGCGCCGGCAGAGCGATGGAACGGCGGTATGACGGAGTCGGGTCGACCTCGCCGTGCCGACCCGGTCCTGCCGGCCCGACCCGACCTCGCAGTGCCGACCCGGTCCTGCCGGCCCGACCCGATCTCGCCTCGCCGTCCCCATCTCGTCCTGACGCGTCGGTGCCGCCGTGCCGCAACGCCGACCTGGGGCCGGGGGCTGTGGACAACCCGACGGCCGGTCCCGGAGGTGCTGCCACGCTCACCGGATGACGGCTCTCCACCTTCCGGTGCCCCTCGACCCCGGTCTCCTTCGGCTCGGGGTCGACCTGCGGCGCGCGGGCGTCGAGCCGAGCCGCGCCGTGGACGACTGGCACCATGTCCGCCACGGCGTGTGGGTACCGAGCGCCCACTGGGCCGAGCTCGCGCCGGGTCAACGCCACGCCGCCGTGGTGCACGCCGCGGACCTCGTCCGCCGACCGGGTCACGACCGGGTCGTGGCCGCGTGGTCGGCCGCGGCGGTGTGGGGGATGCCCCGGGTCGAGGACTGGCCCTCCTGCGTCGGCGTGCTCAGCCACTCACGCCGCGCCAGCCGGTCGGGTGGTCTGTGCCCCGTCGTCGGTGGCGACACCGAGCCCGTGACGGTGCAGGGGCTGAGCGTGACGCCACCCGCGCGCACCGTGGTCGACCTCGCGCGGACCGGCACCCTCGAGTCAGCCGTCGCAGCCGCCGACCACGCGCTGCGGAACGGTCTGTGCACCGTCGCGGACCTCTCGGCCGAGGTGGCGGCCGTGGCCCCTCGGGTGGCCGGGCGTCGCACCGCGGCCCTCGTGCGCGACCTGGCCGACCCGGGCAGCATGTCGGCCGGTGAGAGTCTCTCCCGGGTGCAGATGTACCTGCTCGGGCTGCCACGACCACGCCTCCAGGTGCCGTACACGGACGACCGAGGACTCATCGGCTACACCGACTTCGGCTGGGCCGGCGTCGTCGGGGAGTTCGACGGCCGGGTCAAGTACCGGGTCCCCGAGGGAGCGGACCCCGAGACCGCTGCGCAGGTGCTCTGGGAGGAGAAGCAGCGGGAGGACCGGCTGCGTCGCCAGGCGCGGGTCGCTCGCTGGGTGTGGAGCGTCGCCCTCGACCGGCCCGCCCTCGGGCGCCTGCTCGGGAGTGTCGGGATCCGGCCCGAACGTCACAGCACGTGGTTCGACCTCGGCGCGTCCGTCAGCTGAGCGAGTGGTGACTCGTCCCGCCTCCGGCTGCCGGGTGGTGCCGTGCCGGGGTGGCCTCACCGTGCCGTGGTGGCCTCACCGCGCCGGGGCGGTCTTGCCGTGCCGGGGTGGCCTCACCGCGCCGGGGCGTCATGGCGGGGCGGCGGGGCGAGGTGACCGCGGCAGGGCGGGATGGGGGCGGCGAGGCGGGACGACGGCGGCAGGGGCGAGGTGACGGCGGCAGGGCGGGGTGAGGGCGGCGAGGCGGGGGCAGCGGGCGTCAAGACGGCGTCAGGACGCCGTCAACACGGCGTCGACGCGGACCGGGCCGGCCGCTGCGGTGGTGCGCTGGACGCATGCGCGACCGTCGTGACCTCACCCTGCTGCACGTCGCCGCGGCCGTCGGGCCGTTCGCCGTCGCCGCGCTCCTCGGCACGGTGCGCGAGTCCGTCGAACCGGCTCCGGCCGCCCTGGTCCTCGTGCTGTCCGTCGTCGCCGTCTCGGCGGCCGGGGACCGCGTCTCGGGGGTGGTCGCCGCCGTGAGCGCGGCGCTCGGGTTCGACGTGTTCCTCACCGTGCCGTACCTCAGCCTCGCCATCGCCGGCCGCAGTGACGTCGAGCTCGTCGTCGTGCTCGTCCTCGTCGGGCTCGCCGTGAGCGAGATCGCGCTCCGGGGCCGCCGCGCCCAGGGCGTCTCGGCCCGCCGGGAGGGGTACCTCTCCGGCGTCGCCGCCCTCCTCGACCTCCCCGACGGGGTCGGCCGGGCCGAGCGGGGTGCCGCGCTGGCCCGGGCGGTGGCCGAGGTCGTCGGGGTCGAGCGGGCCCGATGGCACGACGGACCGCCCGACCGTCGCGACGCCGTCGTCGACGCCGAGGGGGTGCTGACGCTCGAGGGCCGGGTCCTCGACCCGGCCCGGGACGGCCTGCCGACCGACCGGGTCACCGCGGTCCCCGCGAGCGAGGGCGGCACGGTGCTCGGGCACGTCGCGCTGACCGCCGCCGCGCGGGTCGTCCGGCCGGGGGCCGAGCAGCTGCGGGTGGCCGCCCTGCTCGTGCGGGTCGCCACCCGCGGCGGCGCCCCGGGCGACCGCGCCGTCCCGGAGGGCGGGAGGCCGCCGGGCGCCGCGTTGCGCTGACAGCGAACCGACGCGACGCGCCGGGCCGGTGGGGGCTTCAATGGGTGCGACGGGATCCGTCGGCGGGTACCGTCGGGGGCGTTGTCGAGCCGAGGTGGAGGACGTTCCGTGGCACGAGTCGGAGAGACCAGCGACCTGCTGAAGTGCTCCTTCTGCGGCAAGTCGCAGAAGCAGGTCAAGAAGCTCATCGCCGGCCCCGGCGTCTACATCTGCGACGAGTGCATCGACCTCTGCAACGAGATCATCGAGGAGGAGCTCGCCGAGTCCGGCGACCTCGGCCTCGACGAGCTGCCCAAGCCGCGCGAGATCTTCGACTTCCTCGAGAACTACGTCGTCGGCCAGGACGTCGCCAAGAAGGCCCTCGCCGTCGCCGTCTACAACCACTACAAGCGGATCCAGGCCGGCGAGGCGGGCACGAAGAAGGACGCCGACCACGTCGACATCGCCAAGTCGAACATCCTCCTCATCGGGCCCACCGGCTGTGGCAAGACCTACCTCGCCCAGACCTTGGCCAAGATGCTCAACGTCCCCTTCGCCATCGCGGACGCGACGGCCCTGACCGAGGCCGGCTACGTCGGCGAGGACGTCGAGAACATCCTCCTCAAGCTCATCCAGGCCGCGGACTACGACGTCAAGAAGGCCGAGACGGGGATCATCTACATCGACGAGGTCGACAAGATCGCCCGCAAGTCGGAGAACCCGAGCATCACCCGCGACGTGTCGGGCGAGGGCGTGCAGCAGGCGCTGCTGAAGATCCTCGAGGGCACGACCGCGTCGGTGCCCCCGCAGGGCGGGCGCAAGCACCCGCACCAGGAGTTCATCCAGATCGACACGACGAACGTGCTGTTCATCGTCGGCGGTGCGTTCGCCGGGCTCGAGAAGCTCATCGAGTCGCGCAACGGGAAGAAGGGTCTCGGCTTCGGTTCCGAGCTGCACACCCCGAAGGACCTCGCCGAGAGCATCCACGAGGTCATGCCCGAGGACCTGATGAAGTTCGGCCTCATCCCCGAGTTCATCGGCCGCCTGCCGGTCATCACCACGGTGTCGCCGCTCGACGTCGAGGCGCTCGTGCGCATCCTCACCGAGCCGCGCAACGCGCTCGTCAAGCAGTACCAGAAGATGTTCGAGATCGACGGCGTCGTCCTCGAGTTCAGCGACGACGCCATCGAGGCGGTCGCCGAGCAGGCCCTGGCCCGCGGCACCGGTGCCCGCGGTCTGCGGGCGATCATGGAGGAGGTCCTCCTCCCGGTGATGTTCGACGTGCCGAGCGACGAGGAGATCGCCAAGGTCGTCGTGACCCGCGACGTCGTCCTCAAGAACGTCAACCCGACCATCGTCCGGCACGAGCCCGAGAGCGGTCGCAAGCGCACGCCGCGCAAGCGTTCCGCCTGACCGCACCCCGTCCCGTCCGGCGGCGGCTCGGCTCAGCGGGTCCGGGTGGCCCGCCAGACGAGTGCGGCCGTCCCGGCGACGAGGAGGAACGCGGCCGCCAGGACCCACGGTCCCGCCCCGGCCGGCGTGCTCGACCCGAGCACCCCGATGCCCGCGGCGATCCCGCCCACGGTGGCGACGACGAAGCCCTGGGTGACCCAGCGGCGCACCGCGGCGTCCGGCAGGGCCGCGCCCGGTGGGTAGGCGGCGAGCATCGACAGGGCGAGGTGCGTGCCGACGACGGCCGCCCCGGTCACCGCGGCGAGCGCCCAGTCGGTGAGCGACACCGGGGCCTCGCGGGCCACGCCGACCCCGACCACCTGGAGGACGAGGAGGGTGAGGGCACCCCAGCCGGCCGGCCGGTGCAGGGCCCACGCGGTGGCCACCACGAGCAGGGGGGCGAGGAAGGGCAGCAGACCGGGAAGCGCCACGCCGGCGACGAGGAGGACGAGGACGTCGGCGCCGACGACGACGCCCAGCGCGGCCCGGCGCCAGCGGGCGGCGGGGGTCATCGGGGCGTCCCCGCACCACGCGCCCGCCGGCCGACACCGCGCAGGACGAGGTCGAGCGAGCCCGGGCCCCGCCAGCGCACGACGGGCACACCGGCCGCCGCGCAGCGCCGCACCTCACGCTCGCGGTCGAGGAGGCGCAGCCGCCAGACGAGCGAGGCCGTGCGGTCGTCGTCCTCGACACCGGTGGCGGCGCGCAGCTCCTCCGGCGCGGGGTGCCTACCGCCGAGGGACTCGGGCAGGGTGTCGACGACGATGACGACGTGCCCGCTGCGGGCGAGCCGGACGGCGTGGGCGAGCGGTTCGGCGGACACGAGGGCGGAGAGGATGACGACGACCGCGCCGGGCGGGACCGCCCGGCCGAGCTGGCCCGGGGGGGCCCCCGCTTCCCCCCTCGCGCCGGTGCGCGGCCCGCCCGGGCCGAGGGCGAGGAGGGGGGGGGTAAGCGGGTGTTTCCCGCCGACCGCCGGTACCTCGACGAGCCCGGCGCCGCCGAGGACCGAGAGCCCGACCCGGTCGCCGGTCGAGAGGTAGTGGGCCGCGAGCGCGCCGGCCGCCTCGACGGCGGTGTCGAGGCTCGAGGAGGCTCCCGTCGCGGCGTCGTGCTCGCCGAGGTCGCGCAGGCCGTCGACGACGAGCCGCACCTCGGCGTCCTGGTCGGCGTAGGCCGTCGTCACGTGGAGGGTGCCGGTGCGCAGCGACACCGGCCAGTGGATGCGGCGCAGCCGGTCCCCGGTGCGGAAGGCGCGGATGTCGGCCAGCTCGGTGCCGCTGCCCGGGCGGGTCGAGCGGTGCTGTCCGACCAGCCCGACCGGGTGCGGGAGGGCGGCCCGCGAGGCGAACAGCCCGGGCCGCGGGACGCTGCTCACCGACTCGACCCGTTGTTCCGGGCTGACCCAGGCGAACCCCGCGAGGTCGGAGAAGGCGACGACCTGGGCCGGGCCGAGCCGGCGCACGCCCCAGCGCACCGCCTCGGCCGAGATCGCGACGGGGGTGTCGGGCGCGGAGCCGTCGCGGGCTCGCTCGACCGTGGCCGCCACGTGCCCGTGGACCGGCACGGTGCGGGTCCAGCGGTCGCCGGCGAGGTGGGCGACGACGTCGCGCAGGCCGGGGACCGATTCGACGTCGACCCGCCAGGTCAGCGACTCGCCCTCGCGGACCACCCGGGTGTCGAGCCGGCTGGTGATCCGGGGCGCGTGCCTGGGCGCGGTGACGAGGCTCCACACGACGACGGCGAGGAGGGGCACACCGGCCACCGCGAGGTCGCCGCGGCCCAGCCCCGCCCCGAACGCGAGCATCGCGAGCCCCACCGCGGCGGCCCGGCCGAGCGCGCGGGTGGGGCGCCAGCGAGCGGTCACGCCGTGCGGACCGGCGTGCGCGGGGTCGGGACGGTGCGCAGGACGTCGGCGACGATGCTGCGCGGGGTGACGTCGCCCATCCACAGCTCGGGCCGGACGACGACCCGGTGCTCGAGGACGGACGGCGCGACGGCCTTGACGTCGTCCGGGGTGACGTAGTCGCGACCCCGCACGAGCGCGGTGCCGCGCGCGACGAGCATGAGGCCGAGCGAGCCGCGGGGGGAGGCACCCATCAGCGAGTGCTCGTGCTCGCGGGTGGCCCGGGCCAGGGCGACGCAGTACCGGCCGACCTCCGCCGGCACCGTGACGTCCTCGAGGGTGGCCTGCAGCTCGAGCAGCTCGGTGGCGTCGACGACCTGGCGGGCCTGCTGGTCCTCCTGCCGTCGCGAGATGCGGCGGTCGAGGCCCTGCCACTCCTCGTCGGCGGCGGGGTAGCCGAAGCTGACCCGGACGAGGAAGCGGTCGAGCTGGGCCTCGGGCAGCGGGTAGGTGCCCTCGTACTCGACCGGGTTCGCGGTGGCGAGGACGTGGAAGGGCCGGGGGAGCGGAAAGGTCTGCCCCTCGACGGTCACCTGGTGCTCCTGCATCGCCTCGAGCAGCGCGGCCTGGGTCTTCGGCGGCGTCCGGTTGATCTCGTCGGCGAGGAGCAGGCCGGTGAACACCGGGCCCCGCCGGAACTCGAAGGCGTGGCTGCCCTGGTCGTAGACGAAGCTGCCGGTGAGGTCGGAGGGCAGCAGGTCGGGGGTGAACTGGGCTCGGGTGAAGTCGAGCCCGAGGGCCTGGGCGAAGGTGCGGGCCGCCAGCGTCTTGCCGAGACCGGGGTAGTCCTCCATGAGCACGTGTCCGCCGGCCAGCACGGCCGCGAGGACCACCTCGGTGGCCGCCCGCTTGCCGACGACGACGGTGTCGACCTCGTCGAGGACGGCGAGGGCACGGCGGTGGGCGGTGGGGATGTCGGTCACGGGGACTCCTCGGGCGACGACGGTGGGGGCGGGACGGACGGGGTGAGGTGCTCGAGCTCGGTGACGAGGGTCTCGACCTCGGCCCGGGAGAGCCGCCGTGGCGGCGCCGCGAGGTAGCGGCCGAGGTCACCGGAACCGTAGGGCGCCGGGGAACCGGCCGCCGGGGGCCGGCCGAGTCGGTCGTCGGCGATCGCGCCGACGAGGTCGTGGAGCTGGCGCGGCGCCTCGGTGTCCTTGGGCCCGGGGTCGAGCAGCCGCCGGAGGGTGGCGATGCCCGGCTCGGGCGCCGGCTCCTGCGCGCGCTGCGGGAGCCAGTCCCAGTCGACGCCGTCGGCGCGCTGGAGCGGGACGACGGCCCCGAGGACGGTGACGACCACGGCCAGGGTGCCGAGGGCGAGGAGGGCCACCGGTCCGCGCACGACGACGAGGACGGCGACGAGGACCAGCCCGCCGGCGACGGCGGCCACGACCCGCGGGGACGGACGGCGCTCAGCCACGTGCGGCTCCCGGGGACACCGAGCGGGCGGCGCTCAGCGCGGCGTCGAGCTCGCGCAGGGCTCCCTCGGCGCGGTCGCGGTCGTCCTCGGTCAGCGGGTGCGCGGACCAGCTCGCCTCGCGGTAGAGCTCGGCGAGCGACCGCAGCGTGGTGGCGTCCACCCGGAAGCGGGAGAGGACCGCGACCGTGGTCTCGGTCGAGGTGCGGGAGGCGGGCAGCGGGACGCCGCTTCCACGGAGGGTCTCCTCGAGCCGGGCCCACGCCGCGATGATGCCCTCCGCCGGCGTGCCCCGCCCCAGGGCCCCGAGGCGTCCCTCGGCGTCGAGGGCCAGCGCCGCGCCGACCCGCTCGAGGTCGGGTCCGGCGCGGGCGTCCTCGTCGACCCCGCGGTCCTGGCGCGAGGCCAGCCACGCCCGGACGGCGGCGACGAGCAGCGCGAGGACGGCTCCGGCGACGATGGCGACGGCGAGCCAGCCGAGGGCGGTGCCGAAGACGTTGGCCTCCGAGCGCGGGCCGGTGTACTTCGCGGCGTTGATCTCGGTGCGCGGTGCGAGCTGGGTGTCCTCGCCGCGGGCCTCGGAGAGGGTGCGCGTCGGGTGGGCCACCTGGATCGGCGGCTCCGGGCGCGGCACCGCCGCGGCCCAGACCACCGCGAGGCCGGCGAGGGCGGCCACGACGACCAGGACGACGGTGCCCGTCGCCCTGCGCCCCCACGGTCCCGTCGTCCGCACGGGACACACCCAACCACATGGGTGGTGGCGCCGTGGCCGATCCTTGGCGACGATGTGCACGTGGCGACGACCTTCCGGCTCCGCGCGGGCGACACCGGTCCGGTCCAGCAGTCCCCGGTGACGTGTGGCTCCGCGTGCCTCACCGTGGCCCGGATGCTCGTCGACCCGGTCTTCGCGTCCTGGGTGCGCACCGGCGAGCCGCACCCGCCCGGCTCGCCCCAGGGGGCCACCGAGGCCGAGCGGTTCGCCGCGTACGAGCGGGTCGTCATGCGACGGACCAACGGGGTGCTCGCCGGTGGGCGCCGGCCCAACCTCCCGTGGCCCCGGGCGCTCGGCACGCCGCCGTGGGGCGCACTCCACGAGCTGGAGTTCGGCGCGTCGCGGATCGGGACGCGCTACACGGTCGACGTGCTGCGCGGTGCCGACGAGTACGGCCTCGTCGAGCGCTTCGACACGCTCGTCGACGTCGTCGCCGACGGCGAGCCCGGCCTGCTCTACATCGGCAGCCGGCTGCTGCCGCGGCACGTCGTCCTCGTCCTGCCCGGTGACGGCGACCGCAGCCTCGACGTGTACGACCCGGCCACCGGGCGGGTGGGGCACCTGCGCCGCGACGCCGTGGTCCAGCACCGGCTCGGGCTCTCCGGCTGGAACGTGCCGTGGGTCGCGGTGCGCCCCACCGGGTTGCGCCGCGTCGAGGTCCGCCAGCCGGCCCCGTCCCTCGGCCCGATGCCGGCGTAGGCCCCGATGCCGCTCCCCGAGGACACCGCTCCCGGCCGCGCCCTCGAGCTGGTCGAGGAGCTCGGTCGCGTCGTCGTCGCGTCCCCGGCCGGCGTCCAGTACGTCGTGCGCGCCGACGGCCGGCACGTCGTCCGGCACGCCCTCGTCGGCGGCGTCCTGGCGTTCTGGGTCGGACGCCTCCTCTCGGCCGCGTTTCCCGTCCCGGTCGCGCTGCTCGTGGCGCCGCTGTTCCTCGTCCTGGGTGCCGCGGGCTGGGCGCTGCGGTTCCCGCCGCGGGCCGCGGCGTGGGTGCAGGTCGACCGGGTCTCCCCGGAGGACGAGGTGGGCGGCACCGTCGCCTGGGCCGGGGTCCGCTCGCGGGACCGGCTGCCCGACACCGTCGACGCGCTCGTCGAGCGGGTGCGCGAGGGGTCCGTCGACGGGCTCCCCGAGCACACGGGGCTCGACCGCGTCCGGCTGCGCTGGCGCCTCGCTCCGCCGGCCTGACGAGAGGGTCGGCCGGTCTCGGGGCCTCAGGCGGTGGGCTTGGCGACCGGGACGAGCTCGAGGTCGCGGGTGGCGACCTCCTCGCCCTCGGCGTAGTCGAGCGTGCCGGTGAGCCGGCCCGCGGCCCGCAGGTCGCCCTCGCCGGACCGCACGTGCTCGAGGACGTCCGCGGGCCCGACGATCGTCGCCGTCGGCACCTCGGCGCGCATCCCGACCTTGGCCTCCGACTTCGCCTTGCGGACCACCGCGAGGGCAGCCCCGACCGCCGCGAGGACCGCCGGGTCGCCGCCGGCCGGCACCTCCTCGACCGTGGGCCACGGCGCGCGGTGCACCGAGCCCTCGTGGGTCCAGCTCCAGACCTCCTCGGTGACGTACGGGAGGATCGGGGCGAGCAGGCGCAGGACGACGTCGAGGGCGAGCCGCAGGGTGGCCCGGGCGGAGGCCGCGGCGGCGTCGCCGCGCGATCCGTAGGCGCGGTCCTTGACGAGCTCGAGGTAGTCGTCGCAGAAGGTCCAGAAGAAGGACTCGGTGGCCTCGAGCGCGCGGGTGTGGTCCCACGCCTCGAAGCCCGCGGTCGCCTTCCCGACGACCTCGCGCAGCGCGGCGAGCACCGAGCGGTCGAGCGGGTCGGTGACCTGGGCCGCGAGGTCGCCGGAGACCGCTCCGAAGGACAGCGCGAACCTGCTCGCGTTGAGGACCTTGATGGCGAGGCGCCGGCCGACCTTGATCTGCCCGACGTCGTAGGCGGCGTCGGTGCCGAGCCGGCCGCTCGCCGCCCAGTAGCGCACGGCGTCGGCGGAGTGCTCCTTGAGCAGGTCCTCCGGCGTCACGACGTTGCCGCGCGACTTGCTCATCTTCTTGCGGTCGGGGTCGAGGATCCAGCCGGAGATGGCGGCGTCGGTCCACGGGACGGTGCCGTGCTCCCAGTGCGCCCGCACGACGGTGGCGAACAGCCAGGTGCGGATGATGTCGTGGCCCTGCGGGCGCACGTCCATCGGGAACACCTTCTCGAACAACGGGTCCGGGTCGACGCCGTCGCGTCCGCGCCAGCCCCCCGCGATCTGCGGGCTGAGCGACGAGGTCGCCCAGGTGTCGAGGATGTCGGGGTCGCCGACGAAGCCGCCCGGAACGCCGCGCTGGTCCTCGGTGTACCCCGCGGGCGGGTTGGCGGCGGGGTCGACGGGCAGCTCGGACTCGTCGGGCAGGATCGGGTGGTCGTGGTCGGGCTCGCCGTCGGCGTCCACCGGGTACCAGACCGGGATCGGCACGCCGAAGAACCGCTGCCGCGAGACGAGCCAGTCGCCGTTGAGGCCTTGCACCCAGTTCGCGTACCGGCTGCGCATGAACGAGGGGTGGAAGTCGATCTCCTCACCCCGGGCGACGAGCGCGGCGTTGAGGTCGGCCTCGCGCCCGCCGTTGCGGATGTACCACTGGCGGGTCGTGACGATCTCGAGGGGCTTCTCGCCGCGCTCGTAGAAGTTGGCCTTGCGCTGGGTCGGGGTCGGCTCGCCCTCGAGGTCACCGGAGTCGCGCAGCGCGCCCACGATGGCCTCGCGCGCCGAGAACGCCGTCCTCCCCGCGACCTGCTCGGCGTAGAGCGCCGCGCCGGGGGAGCCGACCAGCCACTCGGGCGTCTCGCTCTGGAGCCGGCCGCTGCGGGTGATGAGCGAGCGGGTCGGCAGCTGCAGCTCGCGCCACCAGAGGACGTCGGTGAGGTCACCGAAGGTGCAGCACATGGCGATGCCGGCGCCCTTGTCCATCTCGGCGGCGGGGTGGGCCACGACCGGCACCTCGACGTCGAACAGGGGTGTGCGGACGGTGGACCCGAAGAGCGGCTGGTAGCGCTCGTCGTCGGGGTGGGCGATGAGCGCGACGCAGCTCGGGATGAGCTCGGGGCGGGTCGTCTCGATGTGCACCGGGCCGTCGGCGCCGTGGAAGGCGACCCGGTGGTAGGCGCCCGGGTAGTCGCGGGCCTCGAGCTCGGCCTGGGCCACCGCGGTCTGGAAGGTGACGTCCCAGAGGCCCGGCGCCTCGGCCTGGTAGGCCTCGCCGCGGCGCACGTTGCGCAGGAAGGCCTGCTGCGACGTGGCCCGCGAGTGGTCGTCGATCGTGCGGTAGCCGATCGACCAGTCGTAGCTGTGCCCGATCCGGCGGAACAGGGACTCGAAGGCCTCCTCGTCCTTGACCGTCAGCTCGTCGCAGAGCTCGATGAAGTTCTGCCGCGAGATGGGCAGCTCGTCGGCCGCCTTCGTGCTCTTCGCGTCGCCGCGGAACGGCGGCTCGAAGTCGGGGTCGTGGTGCAGCGAGGCGTCGCCGCGCACGCCGTAGTAGTTCTGGACGCGCTTCTCGGTCGGGAGGCCGTTGTCGTCCCAGCCGATCGGGTAGAAGACGTTGAAGCCGGCCATCCGCTTGTAGCGGGCCATGCAGTCGGTGTGCGTGTAGCTGAACACGTGCCCCATGTGCAGCGAACCGCTGGCGGTCGGCGGCGGGGTGTCGATGGAGAACACCTGCGAGCGGTCGCCGGCGAGGGCGGCCTCACGGTCGAACGCGTAGGTGCCCTGCTCCTCCCATACCGCCCCCCACTTCTCCTCCAGGCCGTCGAGGGACGGCCGGTCCGGGATGGCGGAGGCGGCGGGGGAGGCGTGCTCGGTCATGGCGGACATTCTCACAGACCGCGGCCCGCGGCCTCATCCGGGTTCAGGCGGTGCCGCGGCGGCGGGCGAGGCGCACCAGCGCGAGCCCGAGGAGCGCGGTCCCGGCCGCCACCGCCACCCAGAGCACCTGCCGGCGGTCGGCCGCCGCGGGGTCGGGGACGTCGGCGACGGCGAGCCGGGTGGTCGCGACCGTGGCGCGCGGCTGCGGGGTGGAGCCGGGCAGCGGCGGCCCGGCCATCCCGGCGTCGAGGACCGCGGTGAGCGCCTCGACCGGCTGGACCACACCCCACCCGACGGCGTCGTCGCGGGCGTCGCGCCGGTCGCGGGCCGCCGTCACCTCGAGCCGGTGCGCCCACAGGTCCGGGCCCTCGGCGGGGAAGCGCTGGGCGAGCAGTGCGGCGGCGGCGCTGACGTAGGCCGTGGCGTAGCTCGTCGAGCCGGCGTCCGAGTCGAGGTAGCAGTCGCCCCACGCGCCGTACGTCGTGAGGACCTGGACCCCGGGAGCCGCGACGTCGACGTGCGTGCCGCGCACCGACGTCGCCGTGGCGCGGTCGGAGGCGTCGGTGGCGGCGACCCCGAGGACGCCGGGGTAGGCAGCCGGGTAGCGCGGTGCGCGGACCGGCGCGTCCTGGGTGGTGTTGCCGGCCGAGGCGACGACGAGCACCTTCCGGGCGCGGGCGTGGGCGACGGCGGCACGCAGCCGGGCGTCGTCGGTGCCGGTGCTCAGCGAGACGTTGACCACGCGCGCGCCGTGGTCGACCGCGTAGGTGATGCCCTCGGCGAGCGTCCCGGCGTCGGTGTCCGGGCCGTCCTGGGCCTGCTGCTCGTCGGGGACGACCTTGACCGGGAGGATGCGGGCGTCAGGGGCGAGGCCCTCGACCCCGGAGGTCGTGCCGAGGCTGCGTGCGGCGATGATGCCCGCGACGGCCGTGCCGTGCAGCCGACCGTCGGTGCGCTCCGAGCCGCCGACGACGCTCGTGCCGTCGAGGACGCTGCCCGCCGGGAAGTGCGCGTTGCGCGCGACGCCGCTGTCGACGACGCCGACGGTGACGCCCCGCCCGGTGGCGAGGGTCCACGCCTTCCGGGCGCCCAGCCGGATCAGGCCGGCCGGGGTGTCGGTGACGTACTGGGTGCGCCCCTCCTCGCACGGTTCGCCGGCCGCGGGCAGGGCGGCGGCCGGGACCGCGGCGGCGGGGGTCGCGACGCCGGCCGCGAGCGACCCCGCGAGCGCCGAGACGGCGACCAGGGCCGCCAGCCGGGCGGACCTCACGAGGTGCCCGAGACCACGGTCCGCGCGGCGTCGGTGCCGAGGGCCGGCCCCGAGCGGAAGAGCTCGGTCCAGGCCACGGGGACCGGGACGACGTCGTCGTCGGCGTAGCCCAGCCGGGCGAGCACCTCGGAGTCGGCTCCGACGACGGAGTAGGCGGTGGCGGTCTGGTCGACGGCCAGGACCGGCCCCTTGCCGAGGACCTGCCCGGACACCGCCCGGACGAGGGCGCCGTAGCCGGTGTCGACGGTGGTACGACCGCGCTCGGCCTCCGGGGGGTCGGCGGTGACGGTCGCGAGCGAGACCGCGGGTGGGGTGCCGGGCGCCGTGGTCAGCGTCGCGCACGGCGTCGTCTCGAGCGGCGTGGGCAGGGCGTCCGGCCAGTCGGTGGGCGCGGTGCGCTGCGGCTCGACCTGCAGCCGCGCGATCTGGGCGGCCTGCACCGGGACGTCCTGGGTCGAGGCGCCCGACCCGAGGCGGTACATCGCGAGGGCGAGGTCGGGCAGCGGTTCGAGGGTCCCGAGGGGCGTGACGAGGTAGTGGCGGGTGTCGTTCTCGAGGCGCAGCACCGAGCCGACGGTGGCGCCGGTGGGCAGGCCGGGCAGCGGCTTGCCGAGGTCGTCGACGCGCAGCGGGGCGAGGGCGGTGCCCTCGGGGAAGAGGTTGAGCCACTCGGCGGGCGCGGCGGTCGGCGGGCGGCCGTCGAGCCGCAGCGCGACCGAGACGGCCGAGAGGTCCTTGGCGGCGACCGGGTAGCGCATCCCGTGACCGACGACGAAGGCGCGGGTGCCGGACCGCACGACGAGCGCGGCGCCGTCGGCGGCGTCGGCCCGGCGTGAGGGCCCGATGGCCGTCGAGACCTGTTGTCCCGCACCGAGGCACGACACCCAGCCGGTGTCGACGAGCCGGTCGGCGGGCGCGAGGGAGTCGGGGGCCCCGAGGATGCCGAGGGTCGGCCCCCGGCGCAGGTCGGCGAGCTCCTCGTCCGGGACGGCGAGGACCTTGAACCGGTCGCTGGGGATGAGCAGGCGGGCGCTGACCGTGTTGACGACGGGGTGCAGCACCCCCTTGACCGAGACGTAGCGCGCGCCGCTGTCCTCGGCGATGACGAGCCGGTCGTTCTTCCAGTCGTCGGGCAGCGCCGAGCGCAGCCAGCCGAAGGCCATGCTGCCGAGGACGAGCACGACGGTCAGCGCGAGCCCGCCGACGACGGCGCGCAGCGGACGGTCGGGCTCGACCTCGCGCCCGCCCGGGGCGCCGCTGACGAACGCCGTGGTCAGCCGGCGCCTGCTGAACGACTGGGCCTCGACGAGGTCCTTCTTCGTCGCCACGTCAGAGGACCCCGGTCGTCGCGGCGGCGAGCGGGAGGAGGGCGACGAGGGCGAGGCCGTCGAGGGTGTCGGCGACGCGGCCGAGGCGCACCCGGGTCCGAGGGGCCAGCACCGCCAGGACGACGACGACCGCGCCGGTCGCGCCGAGGACGACCGCGAGCGCGGGCCGCCACGCGGGGTGGGCGAGGGCGGCGACCACGGCGGCCAGCGCCAGCCCGAGCACGCCGGTGGCCATCGCGAGGACCACCGTGGCCCGGGTGCGGCTGTGCCGCGTGCGCAGCAGCGTGGCGACGCAGCCGGCGACGACGAGCACGGTGCCGGCCAGCCCGCTCGCCGCCAGCTGCGCGGTGGCGAGGAGCGCCGCGCCCCCGGTGGCCAGCCCCACGGCGACCATGGTGTCGTGGCCGCGCGCGACCTGGGCGCGCACCCGGTCGCGGTCCACCTCCGGGGCGTCGGCGTCGATCTCGGCCTCGGTGCGGGGGGCGTGCGCGCTGAGGCGGCTCGAGGAGAGCCCGAGCCAGGGCAGGACGTTGCCGAGGACGACGGCGAGGACGAGGAGGACCGCGCACGACGTGGTCATCGCGACCCCGGCGATCCCCGAGGCGATGCCGAGACCGGTGGCGGCGACGCCGACGAGCACCCCGGCGGCGAGGACGAGCCGGTGCCGCGGCACGGCGAGCGCGGCGGCGAGTCCGACGACGGCGACCGCCGCACCGACCCACACGAGCCCTCGGCCCCACAGCGGGTCGGCGGGGGAGAGGGCGCTGCCCGCCGTCGCGGCGTAGGCGAGGGCGGTCAGTGCGAGCGCGAGCGCGCCACCGGTCTGGGCCCGGGTGTGGAGGACGGCCGCCGCCCCGACGAGGAGCAGGGCCACCGCGAGCGCGACCGCCGCGACGAGGGCGCCGGTGTCGCGGGCCGTGAAGAGCGCCCACGCCGCGCAGAGGAAGAAGACGACCGAGGCGCCGACGGCCGTCCCGGCGCTGTGCCGGGCGGTCCACGGCGCGAACTGCGTCTCGACGACGTCGGCGACGGCCTCGACGACGTCGTCGTAGACCTTGTCGGTGGACGGGTCGACGACCTCGAGGCTGAGCACCGCGCCGTCGCCGACACCCTGCGCCGCGAACGAGCGGTCGGGGTCGAGCAGGGTGCCGCCGCCGGCGACGAGCCGGAAGCCGTGCGAGGCCTGCTCGGCGTCGAGCACCCCCAGCTCGCGGGCGAGCTCGGGGACGATCTCGACGACCGGGATGCCCCCCGGCACCCCGAGGTCGGCGCGGCGCGTGCCCGACGACACGGACACGCGCACGAGCGACGCTGCGGCGCTGCTCTGGCTCACGGTGCTGCTTCTCCCCTCCGGTGGCACCCTCCTGGTGCCGGTCCCGACGCGCACCGAGCATAGACGCGCGACCTTCGGGGAGTTCTCCCCATCGACCGGTTCCCCGTGGCACCGTAGGGTCGAGGGCGAGACGAGGGGACGGCACACGAATCCACGTCTGCAGGACACCAGCCCTTCAGGGGGTCAGTGAAATCGACTGCGGCACGTTCGTCGTCGCACGAAGGAAGGACACATCATGGGTGACCAGTTCAGGGCCGGCGCAGGGGTCGTCAAGGCCAGCGCCGACATCGTGTCGGCGGCGCGGGGGGACCTCCGCACGCAGGTGAACAACCTCCGCACGCAGATGGAGGCCGTCAAGGCGCACTGGGAGGGCCAGGGGGCGGCCAGCTTCCAGAACGTCAGCGAGGCGTGGAAGGTGCAGACGCAGGACATCGTCGACGTGCTCGACACGTTCGAGGCCAACCTCACCGGCACGCAGCGTCAGTACGACGCCGACGACGCCGCGGCGTCCTCGAACCTCAGCAAGTACAGCAGCATGCTCGGCAACGGCTGAGCCGCGACCGAGAACTCGGACGAAAGACGAAGGGGACGACCACCATGGGTGACGGAATCAAGGTCGGCGGCGCCGGCATCGACGCGCTCGTCGACGACATGCAGAAGGGCCTCGGGGCCATCGAGACGCGGCTCGCGGACATGAAGAACGACCTCGCGAAGTACGTCGAGCAGTGGGACGGTTCGGCCCGCTCGGCCTACCGCCAGGCGCAGGCCGACTGGGACAAGCAGATCGAGGAGTGCCGGCAGCTGCTCGGCGACGTCCGCCAGGCGGTCATCCAGTCCAAGGAGGACTACCTGGCCGGCGAGCTGCGCAACACCAACATGTGGGGCTGAGGCCCGACTGACGCACGCCGCGTGCCGGCGCCCCGGGTCGGGGCGCCGGCGCCGTCGGCGTGACGGGGAGGACGACCGGAGGGCGAGGGGCCCTCCACCGCGACGAGGAGAGACCGTGCCACGACTCGACGACGGCCCGGGGGCGGGCCCGATCCAGTACCCGACCATCCTGCAGACCCTCGGGACCGACTACCAGTCCAACTGGACCGGCTCGACGCAGGAGGCCCTCAAGACGGTGAAGTTCACCTACGCGTCCGCGTCGACGTTCGGCGAGATCCCGGCCGCCAAGGACTTCGCGAGTGTCTACCTCGCCGCCCAGCACATCTACGAGGCCACCCTCCGCGGCATCAAGGACGACCTGACGGCCGCCGCCGAGGCGCTCTCCCAGGCGGCCACCGAGATCCGCGAGCGCGACGAGGCCTCGGGTGACGCGTTCCAGACCCTCCAGGCCCGGTGGGGCACCGACGGCGACGGGTCCGCGACCGCGCAGCAGACCGTCGACGCCACCGACGACGAGCCGGTCCGCGAGGGCTCCGAGGCCCAGGTCCGGTTCACCGAGGGCGCCCAGCAGCCCCCGACCCCCGAGACCGACACCACCGACACCACCCCGGCGGCCGGCACCACCCCGACGACCGGCACCCAGCCGTCGACGGGCACCCAGCCGTCGAGTGGCATGGACGCGGGCTGATGGCGCGACCGTCGCGCCGGCGCGCCGCCGTGGCCCTGGCCCTCGTGGCCGGGCTCGGCGGTGGCCTCCTCGCGCCCGCCACCGCGGGCGCGGCCACGACCGCGCACGTCCCGGCCGCGGTGCAACCGCTGCCCGGTGAGTGGTGGTGGAGTGCGATGGGCGTCGACGAGCTGCACCGCAAGGGCACCGGGAAGGGGGTCACCGTCGCCGTCATCGACGGCCCGATCGACTCCTCGGTGCCCGAGCTGCGCGGCCGGGTCGCCTCGAGCCGGAGCTTCTGCAACGACCCCCGCCGCGGCACCGACTTCGTCAAGCGCTCCCCGCGGGCGACCGGCAAGGACGCCGAGCACGCGACGAGCATGGCAGCGCTCATCGCGGGCTCCGGGAAGGGCACCGGCCCCGGCGGTCGGGGCATCCGCGGCATCGCCCCGGACGCGACGATCCGGCACTACGCGGTGAGCTACCTCGCGGCCGACGGCAGCTACCGCTGCGGCGTCAAGCTGCCGGACGGCACCGAGCAGAACCAGGCCATCGCGGACGCCATCCGGCAGGCCGCCGTCGACGGTGCCGACGTCATCAGCATCAGCCTCGTGAGCAACTTCACCGCGTCGATGGTCGGGGCGCTCCAGGCCGCCTACGGCCACGACGCCATCGTGGTCGCGGGCACCCCGAACGAGAACGTCGTGCCCCAGTGGCCCGGGCTCGGCAACGGGGTCCTCCTCGTCAACACCGTGGACCGGCAGGCCCGGATCCCGTCGTTCGCGGTGCAGGGCAGCCCGTTCATCTCGCTCACCGCGCCGGGCAAGGACGTCATGGCCGCGAGCTACGACGCCTCGGGCTGGCACAGCGAGACGGTGGCCTCCGGGTCCTCGATCGCGACGGCCCTGGTCAGCGGCGGCATCGCCGCGCTGCGCTCGGCGTACCCGTCCGCCACCTCCGGGCAGATCCTCCACGCGGTCAAGGACAACGTCGGGCTGCGCAAGTCCGGCTCCGGCTACGAGACCTGGTTCCGTCGGGTCGGCACCGACCTCCCGCCGGTCCGGACCGCCAACAAGGCCTACGGCTGGGGCATCTTCGACCCCACCGACGCCGTGGCCGTCGACCCGACCACCCTGCCCAAGGACAACCCGTTCGTCCGCGAGGGCGCCGCCGAGGAGCCGTCGGTCGCCGAGGTCGCCGCGGCGATGGGCCTGGCCGGCGCGTCCGCGTCCGCCAGCCCCACACCGTCGGCGAGCGCCTCGTCGGCACCCGCGGCGAGCACGTCCGACGCGGACACCGCGCAGGACTCCGGGACCCCGTGGCTGCCGGTCGGCATCGGGGTGGTCGTCGTGGCGCTCCTCGCGGCGGGGGGCGGGGCGCTCGCCCGGCGCTCGCGGGCCCCCGGCCCCATCGACCCGAGCCACCCGGATCCGAGCCGCACCGACGAGGTCGCCACCGGCGACCCCACGAGCCAGGGCGCCGTCGGCGCCGAGGGGAGGAAGCACTGATGGTCATCCCGGACGAGGGTCCGAGCAACCCGCCGCTGCCGGAGGACGCCGGCCCCAACGAACGCACGCTCTACGACATCTACGGGTTCTCGTCGGTGCTCGTGCGGATGACCGCCGAGGACTGGGGGACCACCTCGACGACGGTCAGCGACCTCGCTCGCGAGGTGCGCGACGTCGTGCGCAAGCTCCAGGGCGCGCAGCAGCCGTGGACCGGCCCGGCCGCCGACTCCGCGTACGCGACGCTCACCGTCCTCGCCGGGCAGCTCGACATCCGCGCCGGCGAGATCGACGGCATCCGCAAGGGCCTCGAGAGTGCGGCGAGCGCCGCGGACACCGCCCGGCAGGCCTACCAGGGCCAGGTCCGCAGCGTCTCGACCGACGTCGACCGCTCGAGCTACGAGAGGACGCCGGCGCGCCCCCCGGGCGGCGTGCCGGTCCCCGACGGCACGGTGTTCGACCGCGCCGCCTACGACGCCGCGGTGGCCGACAAGCGGGCCCAGCGCGAGACGGCCGCGGCCCAGGTGCTCGCGACCTTCCACCAGGAGATGACCGGTGCCGCGAAGCAGATGCCGGTCGAGGCCCAGGAGAACCCGGTCCGCATCACGCCGACGGGCGGCGGGGGCGGCTCGACCCCGGGGGGGTCCCCGGGCGGCAGCGTGCCGCCGGGCGGCCCCTACCCCGGCCCCACGGGCACGACCGGGGGCCCGACGCACCCGCCGCGCAACCCACCGCCGGTCGACCCGCCGGTCGACCCGCCCGTGTACCACCCGCCGCCGCCGCTGCCGCCGACCTCCATCGGCGACCCCCCGTGGCCCACGCCGGTCGACCTCGACGGCGGGACGACCGGCGGCCTGACCCCCGGCGGCCCGGGCAGCACCGACTGGGCGGGCACCGGCTCGACCGGCGGCTCGGCGTTCGGGCCGGGTGTCGGCGGGGCCGGGACCCTCGGTGGCGGGATGCTGGCCGGTGGTGCGGCGATGCTCGGCAAGGGGGTGCTCGGCCGGCTCGGGGGCGGTGCCCTCGGCGCGGCGGGTCGCGGCGGCCTCGTCGCCGGTGGCTCCGGCGGCACCGCGGGGCGCGCGGCCGGCGGCGCGTCCGGGCGTGGCGCGGCGGGCGCGGGGCGCTCCGGCCTCGTGGCCGGGGGCCAGGGCTCGGCGAGCCGCGGCGGGGGCCGGGGCTCCGGCGTCCGTGGCGCGAAGGGCACCGGCCGCTACGGTGTCCCGAAGGTCGGCGACGGCGCGAAGGGCGCGAAGGGTGGCCGAGGTGCCGCCGGCGCCGGCTCGGGCGGCCGCGGCACGGGGCGTCGCCGGGACGGCGAGGCGCAGGACGTCGAGTACCTGACCCACGAGGACGAGGAGACCTGGTTCGAGGGGGAGGAGGACGCCACGCCGCCGGTGTGGCGCTGACCCCTCCCGAGCCCGACGCCCGCGGCGCCTCCCTCAGCCCGAGGTGAGGCGCCGCAGTGTCTCGACGAGCCCGCCCGCGACGAGCGCGAGCGGCAGGACGAGGACGACCGCCAGGCCCTCGAGCCGGTCGGCGGTCCGGGAGAGCCGGGTCGAGGCCCACCCGCCGGCGATCGCGGCGGCGGCCACGACCCCGACGACGCCGAGCCCGACGGCGGCGCCGACGAGCGCCCAGCGCGAGGCCGCGTCCCAGTCGAGGACGGCGACCGAGGCGCTGACGGTGAGCGACGCGGCGGCCCCGAGCATCGCGAACCGCGCGAGCCGGTCGCGCACGTGGCGGGCCTGGTAGCCGAGGGCGAGGGCACCGGCGACGAGGACCGCCCAGCGGGCCCACGGCGCGAGGGTGGACAGGGGCGCCGAGACGGCGAGGACCCAACCGGCTCCGGCGGCGAGCAGCGCGAGGTACGCGGTGCCGACCGAGACCACCGAGCGCGCCTGGTCGACCCGGCCCCGGACGTCGAGGGCGGACACCCGGCGACGACGTGCCGCGTGCCGCTCACGAACCGACCACACGGTGGTCGAGAGCCGGTCGGTGTCCAGGAGCTGGGTCGGGTCGACGTCGAGGCTCGCGCTCGGCAGGGCCCGGACGACGACCGGGACGAGGCCGACGGCGAGGGCGGCGGCCACCTCGACCGGCACGCCGCCGAGCACCGTGCCCGCGATGAGCACGGCCAGGCCACCGAGGCAGGCGGTGGCGGTGCGCTCGCCCCGGTCGGCGGGGGAGCCGTCGGACGAGGCGAGGGCCAGCACGACGGCGCCGAGCGCGCTGCCGAGGACGAGGGAGACGGCCACCCGGGACGGCGAGTCCGCGAGCGGCACGAGCATCCCGGCCGCGACCGCGAGGGCCGGGGCGCCGACCAGCCGGACCAGCCCGCTGCCCTCGCGGTGTCGCGGGGTGAGGACGATCGCCGCGACCGCCGCGGCGAGGAGCAGGCCGGCGACGCCCCACCGGACGCCGACCGAGCCGAGGAGGCCGGTGCCGGCCGACGCGGCCCCGGCCAGCCCGGGGCCCGCCGCAACGTGGCGGGCCAGCTCGGCGGCGGCGTCGAGGGCCGGGCCGAGCCCGGGGCCCCCGCCGCGGGGGCGGCGCCGCCGCGGCGCGCGCCGAGGCCGGCGGTCGGCGTGCAGCGCGGCCCGGCTGACGGCGGCCTCGGCGTCGTCGACCTCGTCGCGGCGCCGGGTGGACTCGTCGACGAGCGAGACCGCCGGCTCCGCGGCCGGGGCCCGGGTGCGGGACCCGCCCGCCCACGCCGGGGCCGAGGAGCGCGCGCCGGGGGCGGAGGAGGAGCGGTCGAGGCTGACCACACCGCGGTGCACGGTGTGGGTCGTCGTGCGCACGACGGTGAGCACGGCGCCGGCGGGCAGGTCGTCGGCGATGCGGTCCTGGGGCCCGAGGACGAGGCCGGCCGCGGTCGCGACCGAGCTCGGGGTGGCGCTCGAGGAGATGCCGAGGACCGCCAGCACCTCGCTGACGCGGGTGCCGACGGGGACGACGAGGTCGTAGCTGCGCTCGTCGGCGACGAGCGTCAGCTGCTGCGTCGGCCCGGTCATCGACCCCTCCCGTCATCGTCCCGGCCCCGGTGCGGGCCACTGCCCGCGAGGAACAGTATCCACGGGTACGGTAAGGCGAGCGCCAGCAGCACGACCTGGAGGGGAGGCAGGATGACGGTGCCCGCACGCAGCGGCACGCGCGAGAAGGCACCCGAGGTGCCCACCGGTCGCATCGTCCTGCAGCCCCCTCCGGAGATCACCCCGTCCGAGGGGGCGAGCGGGCTCCTCATGCAGGCCGTCCCGATGCTCGGGTCGCTCGGCTCCATCGGGTTCGTCGCCCTCTCGCAGACCGGTCCGCGGGCCTGGTTCACCGCCGGGATGTTCCTCGTCGCGAGCGTCGGGTTCGTCGCCGCCAGCGGGGTGCGCCAGCGCCAGCAGCACTCCGCCGGTGTCCTCGCCGCCCGCCGCGAGTACCTCGCCTACCTCTCCGAGGTGCGCGGCACGATCCGCGACGCCGCCGCCCGCCAGCGCGAGGCGGCCCTCTGGGACTACCCCGACCCCGCCGCGCTGCCGGTCATCGCCGCCGAGGGCAGCCGGGTCTGGGAGCGCAGCGTCTCCGACCCCGACTTCCTCCAGGTGCGGATGGGCACGACGGCCCAGCCGCTCTGCCTCGAGCTCGAGCCGCCGGAGACGGCGCCGCTCGCGCAGCTCGACCCGGTCGCCGCGTCCGGGCTGCACCGGCTGCTCGCGACCCACCGCGTGCAGCCCGGCCTGCCGGCCTCGGTGGCGCTGCGGGCCTGGCCGCACGTCGAGGTCACCGGCGACGCCGACCCCGCCCGGTCGCTCGCCCGCTCGGTCGTCCTCCAGGCCGCGATGCAGCACGCGCCCGACGACCTCGTCGTCGCCGCGCTCGTCTCGCGCGAGGCGCGGGCCGAGTGGGAGTGGCTCAAGTGGCTGCCGCACGCGCTGAGCCCGCGCGAGCACGACGCGGTCGGTCCGGTGCGCCTGGTCGGCGAGTCGGTCCACGACCTGCTGCCGCTGCTGCCCCAGGAGATCGTCGAGCGCCCGCGCTTCGGGCCCAGCGAGCGCGCCTCGCTCCCGCACGTCCTCCTCGTCGTCGACGGCGGCCACGTGCCCCCCGGCAACCCCGTCGTCACCCCCGACGGCGTCCTCGGGGTCACCGTCCTCGACCTGCCCGAGCAGTGGGGCGAGCTCGACTCCGCGACGACGCTGCGGCTCGCGGTCGGCCAGCGGGCCACGAGCGGGCCGCGCGCCGGCACCGCCCCGATGGAGGTCATCAGCCTGGCCCGCGGGGTCGCCCACGGCGTCGCCGACCAGGTCTCGACCACCCGCGCCGAGGCCGCCGCCCGTCGTCTCGCGCCGCGCTACGCCGCCGACGAGCCCGAGGTGCGCGACGCGCTGACCGCCTCCACCGAGCTCGTCGACCTCCTCGGCACCGGCGACGTCCGCGACTTCGAGACCGAGACCGCGTGGCGGGCCCGGCTCCAGCGCGACCGGCTGCGCGTCCCGATCGGCGTCGACGAGAAGGGCTCTCCGGTCGCCCTCGACATCAAGGAGTCCGCCCAGCAGGGGATGGGGCCGCACGGCCTCGTCATCGGCGCCACCGGCTCCGGCAAGTCCGAGCTGCTGCGCACCCTCGTCCTCGCGCTCGCGATGACGCACTCCCCGGAGTCGCTGAACTTCGTCCTCGTCGACTTCAAGGGTGGTGCCACCTTCGCCGGGATGGCCGACCTGCCGCACGTCTCGGCGGTCATCACCAACCTCGGCCAGGAGCTCACCCTCGTCGAGCGCATGCAGGACGCCCTCCAGGGCGAGATGACCCGCCGCCAGGAGCTCCTGCGCTCGGCCGGCAACTTCGCCAACGTCACCGACTACGAGCGGGCCCGCGCCGGCGGGGCCGACCTCGAGCCGCTCCCGGCGCTGCTCATCGTGGCCGACGAGTTCTCCGAGCTGCTCGCGGCCAAGCCCGAGTTCGCCGACCTGTTCGTCGCCATCGGCCGGCTCGGCCGCTCGCTGTCGATGCACCTGCTCCTCTCCTCGCAGCGGCTCGAGGAGGGCCGGCTGCGCGGGCTCGAGTCGCACCTGTCCTACCGCATCGGCCTGCGCACCTTCTCGGCCGGCGAGTCGCGCACCGTCATCGGCGTCCCGGACGCCTACGAGCTGCCGCCGGTGCCGGGCCTGGGCTACCTCAAGCCCGACCAGACGACGCTGACCAAGTTCAAGGCCGCCTACGTGTCGGGGCCCCCGAAGGGCCGCCGGCGTCGCACGGTGAGCGAGGGCGCCGCGGCCAGCGGGCCCTCCGAGATCCTTCCGTTCACCCTCGCCCCGGTCACGGCCGGGCGCCGCGCCCCGGTCGAGGAGGCCGCGAGCGCCCCGCAGGAGAGCGCCGAGGAGCGCGCGGTCTTCGACATCGCGGTCTCCCGGATGAAGGGCAAGGGCCGTCCGGCGCACCAGGTCTGGCTGCCCCCGCTCGACGTCCCGAACTCGATGGACCAGCTGTTCGGCGACCTCGCGGCGGACCCGCGGCTCGGCCTCGTGAGCCGCTCGTGGCGCGAGCGCGGCGACTACGTCCTGCCGGTCGGCATCGTCGACCGCCCGCTCGAGCAGCGACGCGAGCTCTACGTCCTGCGCCTCGGCGGGGCGGGCGGCCACGTCGCCGTCGTCGGCGGGCCGCGCTCGGGCCGCTCGACCTTCGCCCGCACGCTCGTCTCGGCCATCGCCCTGACGACCACCCCGCTCGAGAGCCAGGTGTACGTCCTCGACTTCGGCGGCGGCACGTTCACGCCGCTCGCCAAGCTCGCCCACGTCGCCGGGGTGGCCAACCGCAGCGAGCCCGAGGTCGTGCGCCGGCTGGTCGCCGAGATCCGCGGCATCGTCGACGCCCGCGAGAGCTACTTCCGGGCCAACGGCATCGACTCCATCGAGACCTACCGCCGGCGGCGGGCCGAGGGCCGGGTCGACGACGGCTACGGCGACGTCTTCCTCGTCGTCGACGGCTGGCCCACCGTGCGCGCCGAGTTCGAGGAGCTCGAGCCGCAGATCACCGAGCTCGCCGGTCGCGGCCTGACCTTCGGCGTCCACGTCGTCCTCACCACCTCCCGCTGGATGGACTTCCGCAACCAGATCCGCGACGTCCTCGGGACCCGCGTCGAGCTGCGGCTCGGCGACCCCACCGACTCCGAGGTCGACCGCCGGCTCGCCGGCAACGTGCCGAAGGGCCGGCCGGGTCGAGGTCTGACGACGACCAAGCACCACTTCCTCGGCGGCATCCCGCGGGTCGACGACCGGGGTAGCGTCGACGACCTCGGCGACGGCGTCGAGGACCTCGTCGCTCGCGTCAACGCGGCCTGGCAGGGGCCGCGAGGTCCGAAGCTGCGGCTGCTGCCCGAGGAGATCACCCTCGACGCCGTCCGCGAGCTCGCCGGGCCGGAGGAGCGCCGGCTGCTCCTCGGCGTCGACGAGGCGAGCCTCGCCCCGATCGGCCTCGACCTCGCCGAGGACCCGCACCTCTACCTCCTCGGTGACGGCGACAGCGGCAAGACCGGCTTCCTGCGCACCGTCGCCCACGAGGTGGCGCGCCTCCACACCCCGGACCAGGCGAAGCTGTTCGTCGTCGACTACCGCCGGGGCCTGCTCGGCGAGCTGCCCGAGGCACACCTCGGCGAGTACCTGACGACCGAGGAGCAGACGGTCGCAGCCGTCGAGGGCATCACCGAGTTCCTCCGCTCGCGGCTGCCGGGCCCGGACGTCACGCCCGAGCAGCTGCGCGCCCGGTCGTGGTGGAGCGGTGCCGAGGTCTTCTTCCTCGTCGACGACTACGACCTCGTCGTCACCTCGTCCGGCTCGCCGCTGCGGCCGCTCGTGCCGCTGCTCGCGCAGGCCGGCGACGTCGGCCTGCACCTCGTGGTCACCCGGCGCTCCGGTGGCGCGTCGCGGGCGCTCTTCGAGCCCGTGCTCCAGGGCCTGCGCGACCTCGGGGCGCCCGGGGTCCTGCTGTCCGGCAGTCCGGACGAGGGGATGCTCATCGGCCGGGTCAAGGCGTCGGTCCAGCCGCCCGGCCGGGCCCGGATCGTCTCGCGCGACCTCGGCGACCAGGTCTTCCAGACCGCGTGGCAGCCTCCGCGGCACGACTGACCTAGGCTGCGGGCATGGAGCCCGTGTACCGGCCCGTGATCCACGCGGCCAAGACGCTCTTCCGGTTGCAGGGCACGCAGTTCACCATGACCGGCACCGAGAACGTGCCGCGCGAGGGTGGCGCCGTCATGGCGATCAACCACACCTCGTACCTCGACTTCATGTACGCGGGGCTGCCGGCCTGGCCGCACCGCCGCTACGTGCGGTTCATGGCCAAGCAGTCGATCTTCGCCCACCGGGTGTCCGGGCCGCTGATGCGCGGCATGCGCCACATCCCGGTCGACCGCCACCAGGGCGGTCAGGCGTTCAAGGACGCCGTCCGCGCGCTCAAGGACGGGGAGATCGTCGGCGTCTTCCCCGAGGCGACGATGTCGCGCTCGTTCGAGCTCAAGGAGTTCAAGCCGGGCGCCGTGAAGATGGCGCAGGTCGCCGGGGTCCCCGTGCTGCCGGTGACCATCTGGGGCGGGCACCGGGTGTGGACCAAGGACCTGCCGAAGCGGATGGGCCGAGCGCACATCCCGGTGCACATCGCGGTCGGCGAGCCGATCGAGGTCGGCCGGCGCGAGGACGTCGCCGAGGCCACCGCGCGGGTCAAGGCCGCGATGCAGGCCCAGCTCGACGCCCAGCAGGCCGCCTACCCCGAGCTCGTCGGCGACGAGCGGCGCTACCTGCCGGCCCGGCTCGGCGGCACCGCGCCCACCCCGGAGGAGTCGCACGAGGCGGACGCCTCCGACATGCGACGTACCCGCGACAAGTTCACCGGCTGACCCCTGCGCCGGGCGTCACCCGGTGAGCACGGCCTCCAGCAGGTGGCCCAGGTGGTCCTGGCAGGTGTCGGTGCCCAGGCCCTGCACCCGCCGCAGGTGCTGCCAGGTGCGCACGTCGAGGACGACGACGGCCAGGGCGAGGGCTCGCTCCCGCTCCCGTGGGGGAAGGCGGTCCAGCCGCGGAGCCAGCACCTCGCGGACCCAGCCGCGGTGGTGCTCGTCCCCGAGCCGGAGCACGGGACGCAGCTCGGGGAGCCGCTCGACCAGCTCGATGGTCCGGAAGGTGCCGTCGCCGGTCGTCTCGTAGTCGCGCAGGACGGCGGCCACCACGGAGTCGACGTCGCCCGCGACGGCGCCGCTGCGCAGCTGCTCCACGACCGGCCCGAGGCGCTCGGTCACACCGCTGAGGTACAGGCCAGGCTTGTTCTCGAAGTGGTTGAGGACGGTCTGGGTCGACACGCCGGCCGAGGCGGCGACGTCGGCCAGCGTGACCTCCTCGTAGGGCGCGGCGGTGAACAGCTCGACCGCCGCGTCGAGGATGGCCTCGCGGGTGCGGCGACGCGCTTCTTCACGAGCCGACATGTCGTAGCGCCGCGGCACGCGGACCTCCTTGGCTGGGTGGGCGAGTCATTCAATAGTACTTGACAAAATCCAATTGGTCCTCATACTCATCAAATGTCGCCGCCCGGACCACGGGCGGTGCCCCACCTCGTGAGGAGAACCACCGTGTCCCGATTCCTCGTCTACACCTCCCCGGCCGTCGGGCACACCGTGCCCCTGGTGCCCGGGCTGCTGGAGCTGCAGCGGCGCGGCCACGGCGTCCACGTGCGGGCCCTGCCCGACCTCGTCCCCGTGCTGGAGTCCGTCGGCCTCGAGGCCTCCGCCATCGCGCCCGACGTCCTCGACATCCCGATCACGGACTTCCGGGCCGGGTCGAACGGCGAACGCCTGCGCACGGGTCAGGCGGACCTCCTCGCGCGGGCCCGCCACGACGGCCCCGACTTCGACGACGCCGTCCGCGCCCTGAGCCCCGACGCCGTCCTCGTCGACATCAACGCCTACGGGGCCCAGGTGCGCGCGGAGGCCGCCGGACTGCCGCGCGCCACGGTGCTCCCGTCGGTCGTGCCGATCCCGGAGCGCGGCATCCCCCCCTACGGGCTCGGGCTGCGGCCGGCCCGGGGGCCGCTCGGGCGCGTCCGTGACCGGGTCGGGTGGGCGATGGTCGAGCGGGCCTTCGGGCGCGCGATCCTCCCCGGGCTCAACGCGCTGCGGCGCGAGTCCGGGCTCGAGGAGTGGCGCTCCGCGCTCGACCTGTACGACGGTCGCCACCCGATCATCGCCCTGACGTCGGCGCCACTGGAGTACGAGCGCAGCGCCCTGCCGGACCACGTCCACCTCGTCGGCGCCCAGCCGTGGGACGTGCCTGCGCCGCGTCCCGCCTACCTCGACGAGCCCGGGGACCCGTGGGTCCTCGTCACCTGCTCCACCGACTCCCAGGGCGACCAGCGGCTCGCCGAGGTCGCGGCCGAGGCGCTCGCCGACGAGCCGGTCCGGGTCCTGCTGACCCTCGGCGGCGCCGACGACGCGGGGCTGGCCGGCCGGCTGCCCGCCAACGTCCGGCTCGAGCGGTTCGTCCCGCACGGCCACGTCCTGCCGGAGTGCACCGCCGTGGTCTGCCACGGCGGCATGGGCATCGTGAACCGCGCGGTGCACGCCGGGGTGCCCCTCGTCGTGACCCCCTTCGGGCGGGACCAGCCCGAGATCGCCCGACGGGTGCAGCAGGCCGGCGTGGGAGTGGTGCTCCCGCCGCGGCGCCTCACCGACGAGCGCCTCCGGCAGGCCGTCGCCTCCGCGGTGGAGCTCGGCCCGAAGGCGCGCGAGGTGGCTCGTGGGAGCGACGCGGGTGCGGCACCGGGGCGGTTCGCCGACGCGGCCGTCGGCGTGCTCCGGCACGTCGAGCGGCTCGAGGCGTAGGCCGGGTCGAGGGCCGTCAGGCCGAGAACGCCACCACCCGCGGCTCGACGAAGCGGCGGTCCGACCCGCCCTGCAACGTGCAGCCGACGGCCAGCCAGGCCGCGGTGCGGGTCGGGTGCGGCCGCACCGTGAGGTAGTCCCCCCACGCACCGGTCGCGGGGGCGTGCGTCGAGGTGGCGGCGACCGCCATGTCCCAGGTCCACGGGCGCCCCTCGAGCACCCGGCCGACGGCGAGCGCGGGATGGGTCGGGCCGGCCGTGTACGCGGCGAACCCGACCCGGCCCGACCGGCTGACGGCGGCGCCGGGGTAGGCCCACGCGGCCGTCGCGCTCCACAGGTCCGGCTCGGCGACGACACCGAGGCTCGCCTCGTCGAGGACGACGCTGCGGACGAAGGGGTGCGGGCGGCCGGCCATCCGCCCCGCGGTCCAGTGGAAGCCGAGCCGGCCGCCGGCCCGCCAGCCCGCGGTGACGCGGTCGTCGCACCGGGCCTCGAGCCAGTGTCCGTTGCCGGGCGTGAGCGAGGTGTAGTCCGCGGCGTCCCAGGCGGTGACCGGGACGTCCCAGGCCGTGACGTCGGCCGTGCCGTCCTTCCACGCGAAGACCCGCAGCCGGCGCCGGGGCTGGTCCGAGCTCGCGAACCACATCGTGTCGCCGGCCCCGGAGACGAGCTTCAGCGAGCCGGCGGCGGTCGTGGTCCAGTGCTCACGGTGCAGCCTGCCGTCCCCACCGAGGTCGGCCAGCGGCCACCGGACGACCACGGCGCGCTTCCAGCGGTCCGCCGCGTCGTAGAGGTTGGAGCTGAGCCACAGGTGCCGGTCGGTGACGGCGAGGTCGGGGTAGTCGAACCACAGCCCGCTCCAGGCCGGGCTGAGGTCGGCGGGGGCCAGGTCCCACGAGCGCCACGAGCCCGGGCGGGCGGTGCGGCTCACCGCGACCCGGCCGATGTTCGTGCCCCCGCTCGCCTCGTACTGCAGGTACCAGACGTACCGACCGGCTACCCGCAGCACGACCTGGTCGCAGCAGAACCGCCCTCGGGGAGAGGCCATCTCGGTGAACGGGTCGATGACCTGCCAAGTCGCACCCGCGTCCCCGGAGCGGCTCGCGTACCAGTTGCCGGTGACGTAGCGCGACCGCCCCGCGGCCGCGAGGCTCGGCTCACCGACGGTGCCCGTGAGCACGCCGGTCGCGACGTCGTCGAGCGGCAGCTGGTCGAGGACGCGGACCACGTCAGCCGTCCACGGGGTCGGTCGGGGCCGCGTCGACCGCCGGCGCGTCCGGCACGGCGGCGTCGACCGGGTCGCGGGTGGGCCCGGCGGCCTTGCGCCCGCGGGCCTGACGCCGGTCTCGGGCGTCGAGCAGGTCTTCGAGCTCGTCCGGGGCGGGTGGGGGCACGACGTCCTCGGCCGGCGCACCGGGGGCGGGGTCGGTGGAGCTCTCGCGCGCGCTCGAGCCCGGCGAGGCGGTCCCGGCCGAACGGCCGGTCCGACGGTGCGGTGGGGTCATGGGTCCTCCTCGGGCGGCGGGCGCGGACGGTGTCGGGTGGGTCAGGTGGGGCGGGGACCGAGGACGACGACCTTGGCCGCCGCCCAGTGCCGGGCCCGGACGAGGTCGGAGAGGGTGATCGGTGCGGCGGCGTCGGGGAGCAGGTCCTCGTCGAGGAGCGACCCGGAGAGCGCGAGCAGCACGACGCCGAGCGGCGGGGGATCGGCCGCGCTCGTGAGGTCGAGGTCCACGGTGACGGCCGTCGGCAGGTGGGCGGAGAGGGGGACCGGCAGCAGGTGGCGCAGCGGCCCCGCCGCGGTCGGGACCGTGTGCCAGGCGCCCGGCGCGGTCACGCCCGCCGCGCCGCCCGCCGCGTCGAGGCGGAACTGCGGGACTCCGGTGACGTCGAGGGCGCCCGCGGTGAACGGGTCGGCGATCGGCTGCCAGAGCAGCATGGCCCAGGCGTGGTTCGCCGGGAGGGCGCGGGAGTCGTTGTGGTGCAACAGGATCTCGATGCTCGACGGTTCCCGGTAGCCCGTCCACCAGACGCCGTTGACCAACGACTGGGTCGGGGGCACCGCGAGGTACAGCTCGGCCTCGGTCGGCTGCCGGTCGCCGGCCGCCCGGGAGTGCCACGGCTGCCGGTAGACCGCGAGCGGCTGCCCGGCCCCCGCGGCCCCGGTGAGCACCTCGCCGTCCGGCCCGAGGTGGGTGCCCCCGACGACCGCCTCCCACAGCGGCCGGTCGATGACCGCCCGGCCGTCGCCGCGGTGGGCCTTGAGGATGGCCCGGAACGGGGTCGAGAACGTGCCGTCGGCGACGACCGAGGGGTGCAACCACCGGAACGCGGTCTGGAAGGTCCACAGGTCGTACGGGAGGATCGTCCCGGCGGTCAGCGGCGGGTCGCCGGGGCCGAGGCTGGGGAACGGGGGCGCGGTGGCGACCGGCCAGCGCGGCCGCACGACGACGTCCGGGCTCGACAGGTCGGGCAGCACGACGGGGACCCGCGCGGCGTCGACCTGGCGGGGATGGGCGAGTGGCGTCGGCGAGACCCGCCGGTCGTCGGCGTCGTGCACCCGGACCCACGTGTGGCGCGGGGCCGCCGGGCCGAGCTCGAGCTGGAAGAGGCCGCGCGACTGCATCGCGACCCGCAGCACCCGCGAGGTGCGTGCGTCGACGGCGGCGTCGTAGCCGGCGGCGCCGGGGAGCACCCGGGCCGGGTCGACCCACACGGCGAGGTCCTGCGCGGCCGCCCACGGCAGCCCGTTGTCGAGGCGGGTCCAGCCGGCGGCGCCGCCGTGGCCGCCGGTGCGGTCGGCCCGGGTGGCGGTCCACACCCCGGTCACCGTCCCGACGTAGACGTTCGCGGTGGCCACCGGGTCGACGACGACGGCGTACGCGGGGTCGAGCGGCCCGCCGAGCGCGGAACGCAGTGCGGTGGCCTGGAACTCGCCGTCGAGGTTGTTGAAGTAGACGAGCGTCTCGGAGGTGCCACCCCGGAAGGTGAAGGCCGAGACGTAGAAGTCGAGCGTCCCGGGCACCGGAGCGACGTCGGTGAGGGTCATCTCGTCCGAGAGGCCGGTCGTGCCGTCCTTGGGCCAGTACTCGACGTCCCACGTGCCCCCGCCGCGGTCGGTGTAGCGGGCGATGCCCTCGTGGTAGACCGCCAGGAGGGTGCTCGCGTCGGCCCAGCGCAGCGACTCGACGCTGCCCGCGTAGACCCTCGGGGTCCCGTCGAACGGCTGCCCCCAGCGGTCCCCGGCGACGACCATGACGGCGTCCGCGCCGGCGGACGGCCGGGCCCGCCGGTCGCGCCACGCCGTGCCCGTGGTGAACGGCAGGACGCGCCAGGTCGGGGTCGCCGCGTCGGTCAGGTCGTCGCACACCCACACCCGGTAGGTCCCGATGGCCACCCGGCCGGTGTGGGGTCCGCCGGCCACGGCCGCCGCGCCGGAGTAGAAGGCCGAGCGCTGGTCCTCGGTGTCGTTCTCGAGGACGCCCGGGCGGCGGGCCCGGCGCTGCATCGGGTCGCGGTAGCGCGGGTGGTCGCACCGCCAGCTCGCCGACACGTACTGGTCGAGCATCACCTCGGGGTGCCCCGGGTGGAACAGCACGCCGCCGCCGTCGCCGAGGTGCACCTCCTCCCAGACCGTGTCGCCGACCCGGACGACGGTCCCGTTGTCCTGCAGGCCGGCCGCGACGAGCTGGGAGCTGACGGGGTGCACCGCGAGGAAGCCCGGCTCGGTCGTCACGAGCCCGGTGTTGCGCGCGGAGAAGGTCTCGACCCGGCCGGACTCGGACGAGGCGAAGACCCCGCCGTCGCAGCCGACCCACACCTGGTGCACCTCCGGGTGGGCTCCGGACGCCGGGTGGTCGAGCACCCGGATGACGTGGACGTCGGCGTGAACGTCGTGCCCGACCAGCCCGGCGTACGAGGCGCCGGCGGCGGTGTCGGACACGCCGGGGACGGCGACGAGCGCCGGGGTCGGGGAGACCTGGAAGCACCACAGCGAGGCGACGAACTCGGCGCCGTCGAGCAGTGAGGAGTCGACGAGGAGGCGGCCACTGCCCCCGACGTACACGCGGTCCGTGCCGCCCACCTCGACGGCGGCCAGGGCGATGTCGTAGTCGCGCTGGTTGTGCCGCCGGGTGCCGAAGATGTCGTCGCGCAGCCCCGGCACGCGCGTCGCCCGGACCGGGGTCGCGGTGACGTCGTCGAGCCGCCAGAGCCCCGTCTCCCCGGAGCGCAGCTGACCGAGGACGTAGCCCCGGGTGGTGCCGGGGACGAGGGCCAGGGCGCTGCGGCCCTGCAGGCCCCGGAAGAGGCCGGTGCCGAGCCGGACGAACGCGAGGTTCTCGCCGGCGTCGTCGCTGACCACCGGCCCCCAGCCGTCGCAGCACAGGACGAGGCGGCCGTCGGCGCTCCCGGTGTCGACCCAGGCCCCGTCGGCGAAGGCGAACCCGTCGAAGCCGTCCGGTGCGTCGGCCGGTGGCGTGGCCGCCGGGCTCTGCCAGTCGTAGCGCTCCGGCTGCCCACCGCCCGTGGGCACCCGGGTGCCCACGTAGAGGCCGAAGGTCGCGCAGGCGAGCACCCGGTCCGGGCTGTGGCCGTGGGCCGGGCTCGCCGGGTCCGTGGTCTCGACGACGCCGGGGTGGCGGCCCGGCTGGCGCAGGAGCCGGCCGATGGAGACGCCGGTGAAGACGCTCGCCCCGCTGTCGGCCTCCCAGACCGCCGCCGGGTCGGCCGCCTCGACCGGCCCGACGCCGACGAGGACGCCCTTGCCCTCGGAGGTGCCCGCGGAGGCCCGGCTGCTGCTGTCGTACTCACCGGTGCCGACCATGACGTGGTCGTCGGCGGCGGTGGCCCCGAACGCGACGAGCAGCGCGCCGCCGGCGAGGTCGTTGCTCCGCCCGCCGTCCTGCACGGGGACCGCGGGCTGCCAGCCCCCGACCGGCTCCCAGGACGCGCCGGCGTCCGGCGAGTACCAGAGGCCGCCGCCCGCGGAGAGCGCGTAGACCCGGTCGCCGTCCTCGGACACCGCGAGGTCGAGGATGCGCCCCGCGACGTACGGGTACCCGGAGGCCTGGCCCCGCCGGACCGCCGACGGCCCGATCGGCAGCCACCGGTGGTCCTGGGCGTCCGCGAGCCGGCGGGGCGCTCGCCCCCGCACCGGCGCGCCGGCCGCTGCCCGGTCGGCGACGGCGGCGGCCAGGGCGTCGAGGTCAGCCGGGGCCCGCCGGGCGGCGTCCCGGGCGCGCCGCCGGGTCGACCGGGACGGCCGGTCCTCGGTCACGGCGCGCCCTCCGGGTCGGGCCGGGCGGGGCTGACCCGGATCCAGCCCTCCTGCGACTCGTGCGGCATCGGCGGCAGCAGGGCCGACGACGACGCCGCGATGATCGGGTCGTCCCGCCAGGTGAGCGGACCGGTGCGCCGCGTGAACACCTGGTCCTGGCCGAACGCGGCGACCTTGGGGAGGCGGATCTCGGCGGGGTCGACGAGGACCGGACCGACCCGCATCGACGGGGAGAGGACCCGCAACCCGGGGGTGACCCAGTCGTCGGCCAGGGCGAGGTGCTTGCGGGGGGTGATGCCCGAGGTCAGGTGCACGCGACCCGCGGGCAGCATGAGGACGGTCAGCCGGAGGGTCTGGCCGGGCCGCACGAGGAGGGTGTCCTCGAGGGTGAGGTACGGGTGGTCGAGGGGGCGCACCGGGGGGGTCGCGACGGCCCCGAGCAGGCCGAGCTGGCCACGGTGCCGGCCGGTGTCGAGGGCCGCCCCGGCCACCGCCTTGTCGACGACGTGGAAGTGCTCGTAGTCGTCGTCGACGAAGAAGCCGAGGACCGAGTCGTCGGCCCGGCCGAGCTCCCCGACCCGCACCGGGAACCGTTGCGCCGCAAGGACCTCGAACGCGGCCCGGCGGGCCTCGGCGCCCCCCGGGGCGGTGACCGTCACGTCGTCGACGGCGGGGGCGAGCTCGAGCCGCAGGGTGGCCCGGACGACGGCGATCGGCCGCCCGACGAGCCCGGCGACGGTCGGGGAGCCGAGGGCGGCGTAGGTGTCGACCGTCCAGAGCGTCGTGTCGACGGCCCGCAGCAGGGCGGTGAGCGCGCTCGCCTCGGTCGGGGCGTCGCCCGCGGTGCGCGCCGCGACGTCGGCGCGCACCAGCCCGGTCGCGAGCAGCCCGGCGTGCTGTGCGTGCGGGGGCAGGTCGACGAGCGGTCCGGCGTCCGGCGGCACCGGACGCCCCGGCGCCGGCTCCCAGGTGACGGCGTCGGTCACGGTGTCGTGCATCACCTGGCCGAGGGGGTGGCCGTCGCGGTCGAACACCTCGCACGCCTCGTCGATGTGGTCGGGCAGGAGGAAGCCGCAGACCGGGCTGACGGCGAGGTCGGGGTGGAGCTGGTCGACCCAGGCCTCGGGCGCGGCGGCGGGGTCGGCCGTCAGCGGGTGGGCCGGGTCGACGAGGCGGAACAGCCACCGGGCGCCGGCGAGGACGCGCGGGCGCATCCGGACCGTTGCCGGGGTCCCCGTGTCGAGGACCGACGTCGTCAGCAGGCTCTCGTGCGGAACCCGCCGGGTGCGGCCGAAGGCGTCGACGAGCCGCAGCGCGGTGACGGTCGCCGTGCCGCCGACGAGGGGCAGCGGCAGGTCGTCCGCGACCGGGTGGCCGGACTCGTCACGCAGGACCATCCCGTCGTGGACGACCCCGAGCAGCTGCTCGGTCATCCCGTCGAGCGAGGCCGACGCGAGGTCGAGGGGGGCGAGCAGGCCGGAGAGTCCCGCGAGGGCGGTCTCGTCGGCGTCGTCGAGCTCGGAGGAGGCGGGGTCGGCGAGGTCGCGGGCCTGCTCGGCGGCGAGCCACGCCGCGATGGCCTCGGTCAGGGCCCGGCCGACCCCCCGGTGCAGCGGCGCGCGGCCGCGCAGCGTGCGGGTCAGCGGGGTGGTGGCCGGTGCGCCCTCGAGGTCGGTGCCGACCAGCTCCCAGCCGTCGAGGGTGCCCGAGCCGTCGACCCGCACCTCCCACTCGAGGAAGAGCGGCACCCACGGCTGGCGCCACGTCGTCACCGCGACCGGGCTGGGCGGGGTCCCGGGCAGGAGCGAGAAGTCGGCGAGGAGCGCGGCGACGTCGGCGCTGCGGCCCAGCTCGACCCGGTCGTGCTCGGCCCACGCGCCCTTGGTGGCCCGGGCACCCGACCGGGCGACGGCCTGCGCGGCGAGCGCGCCGGAACCGTCGTAGCGGGCGTCCGCGCCGTAGAGCCGCGTCAGCTCGCCGACCATCCGGGTCCCGGCCCGCCCGAGGTCGGTCCCGGGGGTGCGTCCGGCGGCGGCCAGCCACGCCGAGTGGTAGCCGTCGAGCACGCTGGCCTCGCGGACGACGAGGAGCACCTCCTCGGGGACGGCGCCGCTGCCGAGCGTGGGCACGAGGGCCCGGCCGTCGACGACCCCGGGGACGCCCGGCACGCACTCGCTCGGCCGACGGCACCGGAGCAGTCCACTCGCCTCGTGCAGCCCGTCGCCGTGGTGGCGGTGGTGCGGGGCGACACCACGCAGCCCGACGACGAGCGGGGCCGGCCGGAACATCCGCGGCGGGGCCTTGGGCACGGTGCGTCCCGAGCCCGCGCCCGTGCCGGTGGCGGCGGCCGGGGTCGGGGTGCTCGTCCGGCGGGTCGCCTGCGGGGGGCCGGACGTCGCGGCGCGCGCGCCGGGCCGCGCGCCGCGGAGCGTGGCCCGGGCCGAGGCGCTCATCCGGACGGGGTCCAGCCAGGTGACGACCGGGGTGTCGAACGCGGCGTCGGCCACGGCACCGCGACCGAGCCGGCCCACCTTCTGCGGAGAGTACGGCGAGGAACCGCCCTCCCGCAGGACGTCGTCGTGGCTACCGGGCAGGGGGGCGCCGGCGACCGTCGTGAACCCGTCCGCGTGCTCGCGCTCCTCGAGGTCGGCGAGCCCGTCGGTGGTCCCGAGGCTGCTGAGGGTCCCGGCCGTGAAGGCGGCCATCAGCCGTTCGGCGAGGAGCCGCCGGTCGGTGCCGAGCCCGAGGGCCGGGGCGGCGAAGGCGGCCGCGACGTCGTCGAGGTCGGTGCCCGCGGCGGCGGCGAACGCGCCCTCCTCCGGCCGCTCGTCGTAGCCGTCGGCCGACCCGTCGACGGGCACGCCGAGGACCGAGCCGTGGAGCAGGCTGTGGTAGCGGACCGGGGCGGGGGCCAGCATGGTCGAGGCGACCTCGGCCACCGGGATGCCGAGCCCGAGCGGCCGGTCGAGCGTGCGCTCGGCCGTCTTCCCGTGCGCGTCGAGCGTGACGACCTCGCGGCCGTCGTCCGGGGCGGTCATCCCGAGCCGGGACTTCAGACGCCGCTCGCGCCGGTCCGGCTGGGCCTCCTCGGGGTCCGCGTCGTCGAGCGGCACCTCCCAGCCCAGCTCCTGCGCCGCCGCGGTGAGGCCGACCCGTCCGTGCGCGGACGCCAGCGGGTCCTCGTCGGCGGAGGACCACCACCCGGCCACCGTGTACGCCGCGCGGTCGCGGTGGAAGCCGGCGGGGAAGGCGGCCCGCAGCGCGTCGAGGTCGGTCAGCGGGTCGTGGAAGGCGAAGCGGTCGCGGCTCGCGGCGTAGGTCGCGGTCCACAGCGGCGTGCCGGCGGCGACCGCGTCGAGCGGGCTCATCGTGCTCGCCGCGCTCGCCGAGGTCGGCCGGCCGGTGACCTCCTCGAGCGGTGTCACGGTTCCCGTCGCGGCGTCGACGAACCAGCCCGTCGTGTGCACCGCCCGGGCCCCGACCGGGTAGAGGTGGCGCACGACGACCCAGCGGTCCGGCAGCGGTCGCCACCGTGGGTCGCCGGTGGTCTCGTCGCGCTCGGCCCGCAGCAACGCGTCCGGGAGTGCCCAGTGCAGGTGGATGCCCGCGGCCGCCGGGGCGCCGGCGTCGAACGGCTCGGGGTCCCCGCGGGTGCCGCCGACGGCGACGACCACCTCGGGGTCGGTCGCCGTCCCGACGAAGGCCTGGACGTCGACCGGCACGAGCACCCGGGGGTCGCGGGCCAGCAGCCGGTCCCACGTGGCGATGGTCCGCACGTCGGTGCCGGCCGTGGCGAGCGCGCTCCAGCGCTGGGTGAAGACCGCCTTCTCGAGCTGGGCCGGGTCGAGGACGGCGTCGACCCGGGCGAGGCGGGGGTCCCGGCGGCCGTCAGCCATGGTCGGCCTCCATCGTCACGAAGCGGGTCACGAGGTCGGCGTAGCTGACGGTCGGCGCGAAGATCGTCGCGATCGGGGTGTTCCTCGGGTCGCCCCACACCTGCCGGTAGGGCAGCCGGATCAGCTGGAGGGCGTACTCGGCCGAGTTCATCTGGGCCTCGGTGAGCGAGAGGCGGGCTCCGAGCGACCCGCGCAGGGCGTGGATGTCGACGACGCCCGGGGCGCCATCGGCCCGGAACGGGACGGTGACCGGCGCGCCGCCGAGGTCGTCGAAGGTCGCCCGGTCGCGCGGCTGGACGGTGAAGCGGACGACCCCCTCCGGCGCCCCGGGGTCCCGCTCGGCCCCGAACTGCACGCCCTGGCGCGGCTCCTCGAGGTGGACGACCGTCGGGATGCCGTCGAAGAGGACGAAGAGCACCGCGGGCGCGAGCCGTTCGAGGCGCAGCAGGCGCATCCGCTCCGGCTCGTCCTCGGTGAAGCGGGCGTCGTCGGCCTTGGCCGGGTCGCTCGAGAAGGCCCGCACGTGCAGGGCGGGCCAGCCGGAGACCGCCTTCGAGCGCAGGACGAACCCGCTGACCGCCTCGACCGCCCCGCCGAACCGCTCCG